>OFEY01000905.1_pt1 | contig 21855 bp, 11 predicted proteins | sample 1521251 | NCBI WGS metagenome assembly OFEY01 (sample SAMEA3504100, study PRJEB24116) | mouse gut metagenome | biome: mouse gut; feature: mouse-associated habitat; material: faeces | place: Denmark | collected 2011
CAGCTGGGAGAGCGCTTGAATGGCATTCAAGAGGTCAGCGGTTCGATCCCGCTTAGCTCCACCAATTTTACAAGCCGACTGCAAAGCCGGCTTTTTTTATGTCCGTATTTTCGGATCAACCCTGTGCTTGTCAATAAAAAAGCCGCATAATATAAAAATCCTTTACATTTAAAATAATTGTTGCTATTTATTCATCATAACTTCGGTTATCACGAGGCTGTAGCTCATTTGCCCAAGGCGAATGGTTCCGTTTGCTCGGGGAAACCGAAAATTATTTTGAACTAAAATATCAATGGGGCTGTAGCTCAGTTGGGAGAGCGAATGGTTCGCAATCATTAGGTCGGGAGTTCGATCCTCCTCAGCTCCACCATTTCAGCAAAACGCGGCGACAAACCGCGTTTTTTGCGTTAATCAGCAATGTGATATTGCGGAATTATAAGGAGACACGGCGCCATGAAAGGCAGTAACATGAATTTGTCCTTTGGGGCAGAAGTCATTTATGAAGATGCGGCGTTTCAACTCGGTGACAAAGACAAAGCCGGTATTGTCGGGGTTAACGGTGCCGGCAAAACGACACTTTTCCGCCTGCTGCTGGGCGACCTCGCCTTAGACAGCGGCACTCTTACGATCGGTAAGGCGCGGGTGGGCTATCTGCCGCAGGAAATTGTGTTGGAAAACGAAGACGAAACCGTTTGGGAATACCTTTCCCGCGGTCGTCCGATTCGTGAAATCAATGCCGAACTGGAAGATGTCTACCGGCAGCTGGAAACAGCGACGCCGGAACAACAACCGGGCTTGTTGGAACGAATGGCCCATTTGCACGAACTTTTGGACTATTTTGATCAGTACGAAGCCGATGATATTCTGCTTTCTCTGATCGAAGAAATGAAAATCGATCCCGATATGCTGGATATGCCGCTCGCAGCATTGTCGGGCGGCCAGAAGTCAAAATTGGCCTTTGCGCGGGTGCTGTATTCCAAACCGGAAATCTTATGTTTGGACGAACCGACCAATCATTTGGATGCGGTGACCAAGGATTATGTAACCGATTGTCTGAAAAATTATAAAGGTTCGGTGCTGATTATCAGTCATGATGTTGATTTTCTGAATCAGATCGTGCGCAAGATCGTTTTTATCAACAAAAGCACTCATAAAATTGCGGTTTATGACGGCAATTACAGCGATTTTAAAAAGAAGCGCGCCGACGAACAACGAAGTCGCGAACGGCTGATTACTCATCAGGAAAAAGAAATCAAAAAATTGTCTGATTTTGTGCAGCGCGCCAAACAGGCGTCTCAGACCAACCATGCGCTGAAACGGATGGGTCAGGAACGGGCGTTGCGGTTGGAAAAAATGCGTGACCGCTTGTTGGTCCGAGAACGGCCTTATCGCCGGGTCAAAATGGATATCCGGCCGAAGCGGGAAGGCGCCGAAGTGCCGTTGAGCGTGGATGGTTTGAGTTTTCGCTACCCCGGGCAACGGCTGCTTTACCGTAAGCTGTCATTTAAGCTGCGCGGCGGCGAACGCTTTTTGGTGGTGGGCGAAAACGGCGTCGGCAAGTCGACGCTGTTGAAGCTGATCATGGGATTGTTAACGCCGCTTGACGGTCAGATCCGTTTCAATCCGAAAACCGACGCGGCGTATTATGCTCAGGAACTGGAACAGTTGGAACCGGATAAAACCGTTTTTGAAAATGTCGAAGCCGACGGCTATAACGAATGGCAGCTGCGCGGCATTTTGAGCAACTTCCTGTTTTATGAAGATGACGTCAATAAAAAGGTGTCGGTGTTGTCTCCCGGCGAAAAAGCGCGGGTGGTTTTGTGCAAAGTTTTGTTGCAAAGGGCCAATCTGTTGATTCTGGACGAACCGACCAACCATCTCGATCCTGAAACGCAGGCGGTCATCGGCGGCAATTTTCAGCAGTTTGACGGCACCATACTGGTGGTCAGCCACAATCCTTCTTTTGTCGAACAAATCGGCATCAGCCGGATGTTGGTGCTGCCGTCGGGCGAAATCAAAGACTATTCGCGTGAGCTGCTGGAATATTACTATGAGTTAAATACGGCGGATGAAGAATAGCCGAGCCGCCGTGTTTCCTGCAAGTTACGGTTGTTTGTTTTCTTTTGCAAAGAAGGCTTTGTAAGTCGCCATGCCGAGCGCACTGCCGTAAATGACAAAATTAAAGACAATGCCGATGGCAACAAATTTTGTTTCTTCCAGATTCAAGTTGACTTCGACCCAGCGAGGAAACAGCAGTACAAAAAGCAGCAGCCCCAATGTCAGAAAAATAACTAAATAAGTCGGTATTCCGAAATATTGCAGATAAATGGTTATTTTAGGGTAGTTGTTTTGAAGAGCTTCAATAAATTTGGGTACCCGGTTGAAACACAACATGATCAAAGCAAAGAAAAACAAATAAAAAGATAGTGATGCCAAAAATTCACTGAACAGTCCCAAGCTCAGGCTGGTAACACCATATAGCCCTCCAACGGTTAAAGCTTCTTTAGAAATTATTTTCATTGTATTCTCCTTTGTTTGTATGAGCGAATAGATTCAAACATCCGGCTTCTTGTAACGAATTTTGTAAAGAAGCAGCCAAGTTTCCACCTTGATACATTTTATTTATAGCGTTGATAGCTTTTTCTCCTTGGGGAAAAATAGTAGCAATTGCAGTTGAAAGCATCTTATCTGCAATTGGATTTTTTGTCGTTATTATTTTATTAGCCGGAGCCGTACGTTGAGATGAAATAAGGTTATAAACGACATTTGGCATAGTACAAGAATGTTTGTATCGATTGAACGCATTTCTCGGGCCGAAGTAATTCTCATAAATTTCAGTCGAATAATTTTCAGCGGCAGTGAGTTTATCATTAATATCAGCAGTAAATTTTGAGAAAAGAGATTCCTCCTCTTTTTCTTGTTGTTGGCGTTTCATGTCGTTAAGACGATACTCCAGTTCTTCTCGTAATGTCATTTTGGAGTAATCCGGTTCAGTTGAATTGAAAAGATCAATCGGACATGATTGATTTTTAGGGAAAGGTGTAACCGGCAATTGCGGATAACGCTCAGCTTGAAAGAATGTGTTATTTTGATAAGGGTATACCATTTTTTTTAATCCTTGTTTAATATTGTTAACTTTTAATTCGATTTTGTTGTCGAATTGTTGAAATTTTATTGTCGTAGGACTAAAAGGTATCCGCTTATTTCTCCTCAAAATGATGACATGATAACTGTGGCCGATGTTCTCTTAATTCTAACATTATAATACTATAGTTTATAATATTTTAAAAGTCAACCTATGGTAGAAACATATCCACAAGTTTTAATAAAAAACACTCGCAGCATGCGGCCGCCGACAGCGTGAAGCCCGAGCCAAAAGCGGAGTTCTTTTCTTTTTCTGTAAAATAAGATGTGGATTTTCAATGTGATACATGAAAATAATACCTGAAAATAAAAAAAATCAGGCCTTAAGCGTTACTTAAGAACAGCGTGTTGTAATAAGCGTATCAACAGCAGAAACAACAACTTTTATAAGGAGAAACAAAATGAATAAATTACTTGCAGTCTCGGTTCTGGCTTTAATGCTTGGTTTGAACGGCCTCGCTTCCGCCGGGTATCAGGAACCGTCATCGGCTCGCGGCGGATTTACCGGTCCCGGCTTGGAGGTGTCGACGGTTGCCGAAGCCGTCAAACTGGGCGACGATACCTCGGTAGTTGTGGTCGGCCATATTGAAAAAAGCCTCAGCGACGAAAAGTATCTGTTCAAAGATGCCAGCGGTGCGATAACGGTTGAAATCGACGATGACGACTGGAACGGTCTCAACGTCACTCCGCAAGATCTGATTGAAATTCGCGGCGAAGTTGACAAAGATTTATTTGATACTAAAATTGATGCCGACAGCGTAATGTTAAAAAAGTAACAGGCGGAAAAATGCGGATTTTGTTGGTGGAAGATGATCGTCTGATCGGCGACGGATTAAAAGTCGGGCTGGAAAAGCTCGGCTTTGCTGTCGATTGGTTTACCGACGGTACGGAAGGTGAAGAGGCGTTGTATCAGGCGCCTTACGAAGCGGTGGTGCTGGATCTCGGCTTGCCGGGGTTGGACGGAATGGAAGTTCTCCGCCGCTGGCGGCAGTGCGGCCGGAACGAACCGGTTTTGATTTTGACCGCGCGCGGCGACGTTGACCAGCGGATTGCCGGTCTTAACGGCGGTGCCGACGATTATCTCGGCAAACCTTTTGCGCTTAAGGAAGTTCAGGCCCGTCTCAATGCGCTCATCCGCCGTCGTAACGGTCGTCCGGCCCCGCAGTTAGTCTATAAAAACATTGCGTTGGATCCGCAAACCCGGCGGGTGACCTCGGACGGAAAGGAAATCATCTTGTCGCCGCGCGAAATTTCGTTGTTGGAATTGTTGCTGCTCAATAAAAACAAAGTTCTTTCCAAACAAACGATCGAAGACAAAATTTATTCGTGGGACGAAGAAGTGCAAAGCAATGCGGTGGAAGTTCACATTCATCATCTGCGCAAAAAATTCGGCCGCGATCTGGTGCGGACGGTCAATAAAATCGGCTATATCATGGAGGAAGCATGAAAAATCTCGGCCTGAGGGTGCGTCTGCTTTTGTTCTTCATCGGAATTTCATGTATTGTCTGGCTGGTTTCCGGCGCGGTTTCCCTTCGTGAAAGTCGCGAGAAGGTCGACGGTTTTTTTGATCAGTATCAAATGCTGCTGGCACGGCAGCTTGCTTCGGCGGATTGGTCAAAAGCGGTGCCGGGCGCCCAAAAAAGCACCAACCGTATTATTGATAAAGTCCGCGGTGCCGATGAGGAAGACGAAGCCATCGGTTTTGCGGTATTTGATGCCGCCGGCCGCCGGGTTTTTCATGACAACGAAAACGGCGGCGATTTTATTTACCGGCCGCAGTTGGGACGGTTTGTCGAGCAGCGCGTCGACGGCGAAAAATGGCGGATCGTATGGATTGCTTCGGCAGACGGAAAATATACGATTGCGGTCGGACAGGAGTTGGAATATCGCGAAGAAACGGCGTTGGACATTGCCGAAGAATTTCTTTATCCGTGGCTGGGCGGTCTGTTGGTGCTGCTGGCCGCTTCCATTTGGTTTATCGGTCGCGAGTTCGTGCCGTTGCGCCGTTTGGCCGCCGGTTTGGAACGGCGTTCGCCGAAAGATCTGTCACCGTTGGACGACGTTTCGCTTCCTCGGGAGATTAAGCCGCTGACTTCGGCAATCAACCGGCTGCTCGGTCAGGTAGACGACATGGTTCGGCGCGAAAAAAGCTTTATTGCCGATTCCGCGCATGAGCTTCGTTCGCCGTTGACTGCGCTCAAAGTGCAGTTGGAAGTGTTGCAGCTGTCGCAAAACGATCCCGGTGCCCGTCATTCGGCGGTTGCCAAAATGGAACAGGGAATTGAACGTTGCGCCCGCCTGGTCGAACAATTGCTGATGCTTTCCAAATTGGAAAACGCAACGATACCGGCTTCGGAAGAAAAAATCGACTGGCGTCTTCTGGTGGAGACCGTCATAGAAGAGTATCGGCCGCTGATGGAGAAAAAGGGGCAGCGGTTTCAATGTGACGTTGGCGAAAGAGGGCCGGTCGAACAGGGCAATTCGCTGTTGTTGTCGGCATTGTTGCGCAATCTGATTGACAATGCGGTGCGTTACGGTTTGTCGCCGGCACAAATAACGCTGACGATTGCCGTCGACCGGATTGAAGTTGTCAATACCGTTGCCCGAGGAACGGAGCAATATCTGCCGCGGTTGGGCGAACGTTTTTTCCGTCCGGCCGGGCAAAATGAAAACGGCAGCGGGCTGGGATTGTCAATCGTCGAAAAAATTGCGGCGCTTCATGGCTGCAAAATCGAAATTTCAGCTGACGGCGGCGTTTTTTCGGTTGTTGTCGAGCCGTTGTGATTTTTTAGACAAAAACGGTTGACAAACGACGTGGCTTTGCTTATGATAAAAAGCAAGAAGAATTATTAAAATTTATAGATATGGCTTACAAGATTAAGTACAAAAGACTTTGGATATCGGTCATCGGCTGGATCCTGGTCGGGGGTTTTATCAACAACCTCTACGTTCATCCTTTCACCGACATTGAGTTGGTAGATTGGAACGGTCTGATCACTTCTTTGGGTATTCTGCTCGGTATCAGCGGTACTCGCGACTACTTTCTCAGAAAATCGCTGGCCAAACTTCCGGAAAACGCTTCGGGAAAAGGCTGGCAGAGAATGTGGATTCCGTGGGTCGGCTGGACGCTTGCCGGAGGATACTTCATCAATTGCATTATCGCGCCCTACATTGACTTTCAGGTCAACGACTGGTCACAGCTGATAACGGCATTGACGGTTATCCTGGGTATCAGCGGCGCCCGCGACGTTGGGTTACGCAAGAAGGATGACAAAGAAGAAAAAGAGGAAGAATAAAACCTTGCTCTTTAATCTTAAAAAAAAGAAGCGGAATATTCCGCTTCTTTTTTGTTTTAAACGTCAACACCGAATTAAGCGGGTTTTGCAAAAACCGCCAGGCGGCGAATTTCTGAAAAAACAGATAAACATCAGTGAGTTGTCGCGAAAAATTCTTGACAGTCGCAGGGGATGATTTTATCATGCAAAAGTCGATATTAACTGCTTATCAGGATTTTTTGTTGTGACTAAAGCCATCTGACCGGCCTTTTGACGGCTGCTTTTCTTGTTATTTCCTTTTCCGTCGTTTCGGCGCAACCGACAGTGCCGGTTTCTTCCTATTCTCCCGCCTATGATCTTGAGCGTACCAAAGAAACTTTGCGCTCGAAGGCGACCGACGCCAAAATCCGCAAATTTTCCGATCAGTACCGGCAGGAGAAATTAAAAATCTGTCCGGAGACCAAACAGATACGGCGGCAAAAAGCGAAATTTCAACACGTAAGATCATGAAGCTCAAACGGTTGATTTTCGACCGTTCGTCTCTTTTGTCGGATACGTTTTTAGAAAAGATTGCCGCCGAGTACGAGGGAAAGCAAATCAGTCTGGCAGATATCGGCAATATCGTCAACCGGGTGGACCGGGCTTATAAAACGCGGGGTTATTATGCGGCCAAGGCCTATATTCCCAATCAGGACATCCGCGACAATATTCTGAAAGTCAATCTGATTGAAGGAACGGTCGGAAAGGTGAGGATTAAGGAAAATCAATCGACCCGCGAAAGTTTTGTTGCCGACGGCGTCGGAATTAAAAGCGGCGAAATGCTCAATGTTAATACCCTGCAGGACAATATCCTGATGTTTAATGCCGCCAACGACGTCAAGGCCCGGATTGCGTTGGAGCCGGGCGAAAGATATGCGACCACCGATCTGGACGTGATTGTCGAAGAACCGGAACGGGTTTCGGTTTCTGCCTTTGCCGACAACGCCGGACAAAAGTCGACCGGAGTTTATCGCACCGGTGCGCTGGCGGCGGTACGGAGTTTGACCGGATACCGCGACAATTTGAATTTGGGCGGCGTTGTGAGCGAAGGTTCAAACGCCCTGTTCGGCTCTTTTGATATTCCGGAACCGTGGTTTAATACCCGGATCGGCGTCGGCGCCGACTATTCGGATACCGAAATTGTCGGCGGCGATCTGAGAGCGTTGGACGTTACCGGCAACTTTTATAATTATTACTTCTATTTGAAACGGCCGGTTTATGTCACCGACAGTTTTGTCAACAATCTTAATTTTACCACCAGTTTTAAAAACGGCGCCAGTTATATCGGCGATTTTCGTACCCAAAAGGTTTATACCGACACGCTGAGTTTGTCGTGGGACAGTTTAAAACTGTTTCCCGGCGGTTATTTGTACAATCAGTTGGGAGTGACCAAAGGCGCCAAGCTGATTGACGGCGAGCGTTCGTTTTGGCACTTTAATTATAACGGCGAATTCCAGCAGAGCTTTTGGAAGGACTTTGCGGTTAACGTTAAGGCCAAGGCGCAGTACAGCGAGCAGGAATTTCTGCCTTCTTCGGAACAGTTTCAGGTCGGCGGCGTCAATTCGGTGCGCGGTTATACCGAAGGAATGCTGGTGGGAGACAAAGGATTTGCGGTGATGAACGAACTGCAGTATGACCTTAAGCCGCTGATCGATGCCGACTGGGTCGACGGTGCTAAAGTGTTTGCCTTTTTTGATTGCGGTCACGCCTATGCTTCGGATAGCAATAACCAGAAAAACGCCAACCGCGCGTTTATATACAGTACCGGTGTCGGGGCGAGAGTGGGGCTGTTTGAACGGTTTAATGCCAATTTTACCGCGGCGTTTCCGCTCAAGGAACATGATTATTATGATCAAGACGAGGACGTTGAATTTTTATTCTTTATTCAAACCAGAATTTGGTAGGAGCAGATCATATGTTTAGAAAAATTATCACCTATCTGACCATTTACAGTTTTTTGTATTCCAACGTCTGCTTTGCCGCCATGATTACGCCGGACGGGCGCACGCAAACCGCCGTCAGCGTCAACGGCAATACCTATCATGTCAAGAGTCCACCGTTTCGGGTAAAAACGCGTTCAATTCGTTTTCCAATTTTGCCGTTTATCAGGGGAAAACCGTCAATTTGTATCTCCCCGGGCATACCCTGAATTTGATTAATCTGGTGCGGGACAAAAAAAACAACATCGACGGCATTTTAAATTCGATTAGGAACGGCAGCGTCGGCGGCAATGTTGTTATCCTCAACCCGCACGGAATTGCCATCGGCAAAACGGGCGTGGTCAACGTCGGTTCACTGATGCTTTCTACCCCCAATAAAGAATTTATAGATCAGGTGATTGCTCAGGACGGCAGCATTTCGGAACTGGCGACCAAATCGGTTTTGGCCGGCGATTTGCCGATCAATCCCACCGGGGTGATCTCGGTCAAGGGCAAAATCAAAGCACTGGATTCGGTATCGGTTAAAGGCGGCCAAGTGGTGAACACGGGTGAAATTCTGGCCAATCTGAAACCGACCAAAGTTTCCGATATTGTCAATCTCGGCGGAATAGATCCCGATGCGCCGCTGACGTTTAAAGACGGCCGGATCGGAATTTTTGCCGAAAAGGATGTTGTCAACGCGGGAAAAATCAAAGCGGACGCCGGTTTGACGGCTGCCGCCGGAAAAGTGACGGTCAAAGCCAAGAATAACATTGATCTGCAAAACGGTTCACTGATCAGCGCAGACGGTTCGTCGGCATATGAAGGCGGCGGATCAGTGCTGTTGTTGGCCGATAACCGTTCGATTTTGCGCCGGGGAGCAACGGTATCGGCAAATGCTTATTCGGTTGCGGCCGAAGGCGGTTTTGTGGAATTAAGCGCTCTGCGGGAAGTGGATCTTGCCGGCGGCACCATGAGCGCCGGCGGACGCAACGGCATTATCTTCATTGACCCGGAAGTTCTGAACATTTCTTCCGACAGCGCTTATCTCGGCAATGACAATATTTATGCGGTTGCCAATACGATTAATGTCAAGCAGGGGGTAAACCTGACCAAAGAAAACGGCAATATTACCCTGATCGCCCGCGATACCGATGCCGGTTGGGTTAAAAACAGCAGCGCTTTTCTGAATATTGAAGACAATGCGGTGCTGAAAGGTAAGAATGTTTATTTATATGCGTTGGCCGGTGACGCCAAAGTTCTCGACGGTATCGTTACCGGGAAAACGCCCGCAGACAACGGCAGTTCGGCTCTGAGCCAAATCGGCGAAACGGTTAAGGCCAAAGGGCTGGAGTTTTTTGACGCTCTCACCGATAAGGGATTGTTGGTCGGCTACGGCAAAGCCGATGCGCGGGCCGAAATTAATATCGGCAAAAACGTAACGATTGCGGCGGACGAAGAAGTTAAGATCAATTCAAAAGTGGTTTCGGCGGTCGAAGTCTCGAGCCTGGGAGCCGGAATTGATGTTGTGGTCAGCGAAAACAGCGCCGCTTCGGCAATTACGGTTGACAGCGGCAGCAAAATCAGCGGCAAAAACGTTTCGATCGTTTCGGATATTGACAGTTCGACCGCGGCGGAGGCCAAAACGATTGCCTACGGCGACGGCCGGGGAGTGCCGGTCGATATCGCGGTGGCGGTCGGCTTGTCCGATACGACGAACAAAATTGATATTAAAAACGGTTCGATGATTACGGCACAAAACGATCTTACCATCGATGCCGTAACCAAGAAATCGCAACAGGTTTCTGCCGAAGGGATGGCTTATCAGGACGGTTGGGCGGCCGCCGGCGTTGCTTACAGCGAGTCGCACGGTGCCAGCGACGTTACCGTCGGCGGAACGATTAAAGGCAGTACGGTCAACATCGGTTCGGAAATCCGCGCCGTCAAAAACGCGTCCTCGGCCAAAACCACCGTCGGCACCGGTCTTTTTGACCGCCCGCACGTTTGGGTCGGCAATAAGATTTTGGACGGCTTGTCAAAATGGATAACCAAAATTCCGGCGCAGACCCACGCCCAAAGCAATACCAAGCTGGCCATGAGCGGTGCCGTTTTTTACAGCGAACACAGCAATCGGGCCAATGTTAAGGTCCTTAACAATTATGGCAGCGGGCAGACGGCCGCCGATGCCGGAACGACTTCCGTCAGCGGGGACAAGGTGACGATTTCGGCTCATGTGTTGGACATGATCAGCAACAGCGCCGGGGCCAGCGTATCGCCCAAAACCAAAAAAGACGATCATTCCGAGGATCAGAACAAAGAAAACTCTTTTGCCGGCGCGGTCGGCTACGGCGTTTATGACAATGACAGTTACGCGGAGATCGGCAGCGGTGCAGCCGTCAACGCTTCGCAGACTCTTGACGTCGTTTCTTCCAGCGAAGCGCCGCTCGGCTGGCCCGATACATCGATTTTTGATGTTTTTGATAATCTGAGCGGCAACCTTATCGACAAAGGTAAGGGGTTGTTGGATAACATCAGCGATTATATGGAAAAAAATCCGCTTTCGATTTATACTTCGCTGGTGAAAAGTTCGGCCAACACCAGTTCCGGCGGCGCCGGAGACGGGCAGGAAAGCGACACCGGCGTGGTCGGCGTTGCCGGTGCTGTCAACATTATGAAATTCAATCACAAGTCCGATGCTCTGATCAGTGACGGTGCGCAAATCAATCAGCTGTATAATCCCGAAAACCCGAATTTTGAAAAGCTTGACAAGGCGCCTTCGGTTAATGTGGAGGCCAAAAGCTATGCCGAAACTTTGAATGTTTCGGGCGAATACGGCGGCGCTGCCAAATACGGCTTGGGCGGTTCATATTTGCAGACCTGGTATGACAGTAAGGTTAATGCGGTTATCGGTGACAATGTTAAGCTTTATGCCGGCAATTTGGATGTTGACGCCGGCGCCACGCACCGCAATTTGTCGTTGGCAGCGGCCGGCGGTTATAAAAAAGCGGACAGTTTTGGTTTTCAGGGAACTTTCAATTGGTTGAAATCGGATTCGGCCGTGCTGGCGCAAATCAGCCGTCAGGCGGATGTGATGATTGATGCCGCTGACGAAAAAAGCTGTGTTCGCGTCAATGCGGAAAGCACTAACGGTTTTATCAACATCGCCGGCGGCCTGGTTCGCGGATCGGCGGTCGGGATGGGAATGTCGGGCGCACTGAACGACATTACTCAAAACACGCAGGCCGTGATCGGACGGTTGCAGACGGATCCGACGACGGGAGTTCTGCCGGCCGGCCGGTTGTCGAGCAATGCCGATGTGGTTGTCAATGCGCAAAACCGGTCGGCCCTGTATGCCGTTTCGGCAGCGGGGACTCTGGTTACCCAAGGCAAAGGCGAAGACGACGGCAAGCAGAAATTCGGTCTCGGCATTTCCGGCACCGCCTCCTACAATACGCTTGAAAGCATTGCCGATGCTTATATCAACGATGCCGCGGTCGAAGCGCGGGCAAACGGTGCGGGCGCCAAGCCGGATCTCACGCTTACCGCCGATAACGACACTGATGTTCTGACGGTCGGCGGCGGGGTGGCTTTGGTCAAACAAAGCGGCACCGAAGTCGGCATTGCCGGTGCGGTCGGCATTAACAATTTGCGCGGTTCGCGTTCGGCGGCGTTTATTGACAATGCGCGGATCAGCGGTTTTGACAAGCTGAAGGTCAATGCCCGGGCTGCCGGCAATATTATCGCGGCTGCCGAAAGTGCGGCCGGTGCGTTCGGCAAAACCGGCGTAACGATTGCCGGTGCGGTTTCGGTCAATCAAATTGACAATACAGTTGCATCTTATATTCGCAACGCCGATCTCGGGCAAACAAAATATGTGGAAGTCGGCGACGCCGAGATAACGGCGAACAACAGCGCCGATATTTTTGCGTTGGCCGGTAATATCTCCGCGGCTTCCGGCGGCGGTGTCGGCAGTTCGGTTGCGGTTAACAATATAAGTAATACCACGGAATCTTATGCCAAAGACGCTGCCGTCAGGGCAACCGGCGGCAACGTTATCATGACGGCGCAAAACAATTCGGAGATCGAAACTTCTTCCGCCGGGGTAGCTTACGGCGGAAAAGCAGCGGTTTCGGGTTCTGTTTCGGTCAATAATATCAATAACCGTACCCGCAGCTATGCGGATAACTCACGCTTAAATGCGCAAGGCAGCGTTTTGGTCAAGAGTTTTGCCAAAAGCGTCATCAATTTTTACGGCGGCATGATTGCGCTGAGCAGCAAAGGTATCGGCGGCGGCGGAACCGTGACCGCCAACTCGGTGACGGAAAATACTTCGGCGGAAATACGCAACGGTTCGCAGGTAACCGCTTATGGTCACAGCAGCGCCAAGAGCAATCCGGATGATGAAGGCGTAACCGGCGTCGGTGTGACGGCGGCCAATGACGATGTTGTCAATTTGTACGGTGTTAACGCCGGGCTCGGCAAACAGGCCGGGATCGGTGCCAATGTGGCCGTCAGCCGGATTAATAATCATACGGCGGCGCGGATTGACGGTTCTGCCGTCAACGCCGACTTAAGCGGCGGTGGGGATAATCGTTATAATAACGGACAACGGATTACGGTCGCCGCATCTGACCGCACCCGGATGGAAACCCATGCCGGTACGCTCGGCGTCGGCGGTACGGTAGGGGTCGGTTTGTCGTCGGTAACCACTCTGGTCGAAAAAAACACCGTTGCCGAAGTCAACGCCTCCACGGTCAAATCTAAAAATGACATTGCGGTGACAACCGATGCCAAAACTTATTTTAATTCGGTTGTGGTCGGCGGCGCGGGCGGAAAAGTCGGTGTTGCCGGCAACGTGAATGTTGCGGAAATCAATAATCACAACCATGCCTTGATCGACGGTTCCGATGTAACCGGATTTGGCGATACGAGGGTCGAAGCCCGGGATGTCACGCGGCTGGGCAAACGCCTGAATGACGACGGCAGCGAGGAAGATTTTGCGGTAGCGCTGGGTGCCGGCGGAGTCGGTCTTTACAACGGTACCGGCGCCTCGGTTTTGGTGTCGGGGATCAGAAATGACACTTTGGCCAAAATCGCCAACTCGATTGTCGATACGGCGAAAGATCTGGTTGTCAAAGCCGATTCGCAAAGCAGCGTTCTTTCGTATGTATTTGCGGCCGGTTTGGGAATTTATTCCGGCGTTGCCGGATCGGTTGCCGTCAATACGATTGATAACACGACCGAAGCGTATATCAGCGAAGACGACGGTAAAACAACCCGTATTAACGGACGGTTCGGCAACGATTCTCAAGATGTGGTTCTCTCCGCCGTCTCAGATGCCGCGATAGAGAATTTGCTCGGTTCGGCTGCCGGCGGTTTGGGATCGGGCGGCGCCTCGGTTGACGTCTCGACAATCAACGGCAAAACGTCTGCCGGGACCGTCGGCAAACTGGCGTTGAACGCCGGTCGCGACATTGATGTCAAAGCGGAGTCGACTCGTCGGATCAGCGTCGAAGGAATTGCCGGTGCCGGCGGTGTCGGAACTTTGGCCGGCGCGGTTTCAATCGTCAGAGTCGGCAGCGGCTATACGGAGGATATGCAGTCGCAGACCGTCGGTGTGTTGGAAACGGTAAATAATGAAATTTCGCGTAACCACGAATATCAAACCGGTTTAAATTATGAAGGCCTGAACGACGATTTGATCCTTTCTGATTTTGACCGCGACGTCAACCGTGAGTTTGCGGCCGGTGTCAGTCGCGAAACCGGAACTTCGGCTTATATCGGCGCCAGAACCAAAGCATCCGCCGGTCGCAATCTGGCGGTTAAGGCAACCGATGCCGTCAATACCCATAATCTGACCGGTCAGGTTTCGGGCGGCGGCGCCAGTGCGGGCGCTTCGGTGTCGATTACCGATATTCGCAATGCCGCCAAAGCCTACATCGGCGGTAACGCCCAAGTGAAAACGGCCGGGAACCTGGAGATCGGTTCGTTGGTTAAAACCGGGATCGACAGCAAAGCGATGGGTGGTGTGGTTGCCGCCATGTTTGCCGCCGGCGGTTCGGTTGTCAATGTCAATTCGGACAATACCGGACAGGCTTATATCGGCAACGGGGCGGTTGTCGAAGCCGATAACGTGGCGCTGAAATCTCAGGACGAATCCGAAATCGCGGCAACAGCTGCCGGCGTTAACGCGTCGTTGGGCGGTGCTGCCGGCGCTTCGGTTGCGGTTGTTCATAAAAACAATGACGTGCAGTCGTTTATCGGTGACGGTGTACGAATGACGGCGCGAAAGCTGGAAAGTCAGGCCGGGGATGATGTAACGACCGAAGTACACGCGATTGCCGGTGCGGCCGGCGTCGTCAGCGGCGAAGCAACTTATGCCGAAAGTTCAATTGTCAGCAAACTGCGTTCCTACGCCGGCAAAGCGGTTTTGAAACTGTCCGACGGTTTTCGGATGTACACTTCGGGTTCTTCCCGCGGTAATGCGGAAGCGCTGGGTGTCAATGCCGGCCTTCTGAGTGTCGGCGCTTCGGTTGCCAAATCGGGCTTGCAGTTGGATAACCGAGCGGAAATTGACGACGGCGCCGAAATTTCCGCCGCTGATGTTTATTTGGCGGCCGGACAGTTGAAAGCCGACGCCGTTGCCGATTCTCTGGCGGCGGCCGGTGCATTGATCGGCGGCAACGGTGCGACGGCAAATACGGACGTCGGCGGTACGGTCGAAGCTAAACTCGGCGACGGCGTCAAATTAAATAATACCTCGGCGGTGTCGGTCCTGAGCGTAAGCAACACCAAACAGGCGGCGACCGCTTCTGCGCGGCGGAATTTTGGCTGCCGGCGCAACGGTTGCCGGTGCGCGCGGACACCTGAATACGTTGGCCGGGGTCGGCGCGTTGAATTTGACGGCCGATCAGTTAACGATTAAGGCCGAAGCCGAGGATGTTTTGTATGCCGAAGCTGTTTCCGGCAGCGGCGGGATTATTTCCGGCGCGGCGGCGGTGGCTGATACCCGCAATGAAGCCGCCACCAAAGTCACAGTCGGAAAAGAGGGCAAAAACGGCCATTTCGATCTCAAAGAGCTGAAAATTTCGGCCGTACGAACCGTGAAACAAAACGGGACGGCCAACTCCGTCAACGCTTCGGTGGTCGGTGCCAGCGGGGCCCGGCTTGATAACCTGTCGGTTGCCGAAACGGCGGTCGACGTTTTGGGCCACACCGACTTTGCCGTTAATGACGTTGAGATCAAAGCGCTCAACAGTTACGACAAAAGCCGCAAATTTGCTTACGGTAACGGCGGTTGGAGCGAATCTGATTTGGATTATAATATCGAATCCGGGTCGGGCGGCGTGATTGACGCGCCGGCCGTGATCAGCAAAACCGTCATCGACAATCGGGCGACAGTCAGTTTCGGCGCCGATACGGTTTTTGGACGCAATTTGTTACGGCGGCAAAAAGGAAAGAGCGGAAAATTTGTCGTTTCGGCGCTCAATGACGTTAAAGCGGTTGACAAGGCCAAACTGATCAGCGGCGGCGTGTTGGCGATTGCCGATACGGTTTCGTCGGTGGATAACCGGCGCAATAAAGCGGCGGTAAATTTGAACGGCCGTGTGATCTCCGACGGCGATTTAATGTTGACGGCAAATTCCAACGCCGATCTCAGTTCGGAAGTTTATGTCAACACTTACGGCGTTTCGGGAGTGGCGGCAGGTCGCGCGGTTGCCCGGACTTCTGCCGACAATTCGGTGCTTTTTGCATCCGATTCTTATACGATGTCCTACGGAGATTTGTATGTCTATGCCGGTCAGGCTTATCAGGATTACAGCGGCAGCAACCGGCTTAATTCTCGTGTTTACCTGTGGAACAACACGGCGCTGCCGTTCTCCGATCCCGAAGTTGAAGCCGCCGTCAGCATCAATAATCTGATCAATGTGGCCTCCGGTGCCGTTTTGCGCAGCGGCCGCGACATTTATCTGACTTCGAATATGGGCACGGCGATTGCCGACGGTTTATCGAAAGCGCAAAATCCCTATAATCAGTTGTTGTCGTTGGAAGACAAAGTTTTCAACGGCAGCGTCAATAACGATTCGCGGATTGAAGTCAACGGCATCGCCGAGGCCGGGGTAAACAATATTCAGTCTTATGTGATTGAGCGTGACGGCCGGGTAAAGGTAACCGTCGGTGACGACAGTTTTTACGACGATGACCGGCTTTATCACCAAAAAAGCACAGAAAAGCTTTACAGTGCGATTACAGAGGAAATTGTCCGCCTTAAAGAACTGCGGGCAGACTATATTCACGATCAGGAAGCCAAAACTTATTATGACAAGGAAATTGCCGCTTTGCAGGCAAAACTGACTCTGCTCGGACTTTACAGCGAAAACGGCGGCGTTGTGAACACCACCGTTGATTATATTACCCTTAATGATATTTATGCCCAGCCGGGCGCGATTAATCTCAATACGGAGCAAATGCTCGGCAGCGGAACTTTGTCGGTGACCAGCGACGCTTCGGTGACGATCGAAAACAACAGTCCGGCTTTTATGCGTGTTTCCGATGTCATTATTCCCGAACGCGACGGCGGGACGATCAAACTTAAAGGCGCCGCGGTTACTTCCGATCTGGGCGCGCTCAAAGTGCGAATTGCCGAAAAAACCGCCGCCGATTCGTCGGTCACGATCCGTTCGAATATCCCTGCCAACCAGGGACGGGCGCCCAATATCGACATTGACGGAACCGTCTCCAATTACGGCGGCAATGTCAAAATAGCCAACGCTGCCGACAGCATTTACGTAAACGGCAGCATCAACGGCAAAAACCTGCAACTTGAAGCGGGACGTGATATTTATCAGGCTTACAGCGAGGGTTTCCGTCATATCGGCGGTGACCCGGCAGCGGCATGGAAAGACATTGCTTCCGCCAACGAAAGCAACCATCTGGGTGACGGCACCGCTTCGTCTTCGTCCAACGCCGAAGTGACGTCGCCGCGTTCTTCCATGGTTGCCGGCAACAATATTTTCCTCAGCGGCCGTTACGTCAACCTGAACGGTTTGGTTCAGAGCGGCACCACCGACTATCAGCTCAACATTAACGATCGAGAGGTGCAGTTGGCCGGCGGCTTGACCTCGTCAAACGCCCTTGACGACTATAACCGCAACAAACGGTACGATTATAATGCTTCGCCGTTGTATAAGCTGGCTGACAAATACGGAAACATCGACGCTTATTATAATGTGCTGACCGGGCAGATCGAACTGTCGGACGTCCGGGTGGAAGGCGGTTATGTCGAAATTTACGGCCATATTCTCAATACTTCGGCCGGCGGGGGAGAAATTATGGTTGCCGACGGTTTCGGCCGCGTCAATATCAACAACAATTCCGGTAAGGAAATGGTGGTCAACAATCTGAGTCTGTCAAACCGCATTTCCGGCGTGATCAAAATTACCGATCTGGCCAAGACCAACGCTCAGGGAGATTATCTACAAACGACTTATACCCGCAACGGCAATCAGATTACGGTGGCGGACAACAACGGTACCAACCGTCAAATTGAGGCGGCGCAGGATGCCGAAGGAAAATCGAGTGCCGTGTATTCGCCGTCGGCCGGTCAGCGTTATGTTTGGACCACCGGACAAAAGTCCACCAGCGAAACCACCAAAACCTATCAGGGAGAGTCGTTCTGGGGAATGGACTGGCTGGTTCCCGATACCGGAGAAGGCATAACGGTTACCGGTCCCACCCCGGTAGGAGACCCGGTTCGTTTGGCTGAAGGCGAACGGATAGAAATCAGTGCCTCGGACAATTTGTACGAATATAACAAAGATTCTTATGTGTCGGATCAGGAACAGCATATTTATCATAACGTTGACACTTGGAGCGAAGGTTGGTGGATTTTCTCGGTTGACAAATATAAAGTGACCGACAAGTACCAAACCGGCACCACTCACGTCAATACCCACAGCATCAAAGCCGATTATGACGTCAAAGTGTCGTTTAAGGGGTATGACAGCGCGCTGGCGGATATCGTTTCGCGCTCAGACATTATTTTGAGCGGGGTTGTCAACAATCAGGGCGGCACCACCAATATTGTTACCGAGGGTGCGGTCAGAACCGGTTCCGATTATGCGCGCATTTTGGGACAGGGGCTTAATATTACCGCCAACAACGGTATCGGTGCCGACGGGACGGCGCTGGCGGTGGATATTGCGGGCGGAAATCTCAATGTGACCAACCGGGTGAAGGGTGATGTCAATCTGCAAACCGCCGGCAGCGATTTTGTGTTCCGAAACGTTGTAAACAACGGCGGCAACACGTCTGTGTTTGCCAACGGAAGCATCCGCGGTATTGCCGCCGATTCGCTGATCAGCGGCCGACAGATCAATCTGACTGCTTCGACCGGATCGGTCGGCACTTCCGGGCAAGCGTTGCAGATTCAAACGTCGGGTGATCAGAGCGGTGCACTGACGGTTCTGGCGGCTAAAGATGTCAACTTAGCCCAACAGAACGGCGATTTGGGACTGAACAGCGTTGTTTCCCTGGACGGCGATGTAACGCTGAACGTTAAAAACGGCAGTGTTTTTGACGCGAACACCAACGAAGTTTATGATAACAAAACGGTGGAACAGCTGAGCAAAATCTGGGATGACATGGGGCTGGACAACGGCAATCTGCAAATGAAAGAGGCCTTTCTCAATGAGAAAAAAGCAGAATATAATGCTTACTGGCAGTATAAGTCGCGCCAGCCGGACGGTGCCGAACCGGAATTTAGGTTTACGGCGGCGGAAAAACAGGCCCTGCTGAACAAAGAATTAAATGACAGCGAAAAACAGGCAATCGGCGCCGAGCGGATTACCGAAGAATATATTGCCCGGCTGGAAGCCGATAAAACGGCGGAATATAAAAAGCTGGCAGCGGTTTACGGCGATGAGGGAAAATACGGTTCGCAATATGACGCCGGGTGGAATTATCAACTGAGCGAAGCCGAAAGCGCCGATTTGGCGGCCGGCGCCGGTTGGAACAAAAACCAGTTGTCATACAGTATTTTCAAAGCCAAGGAAGGTGATGTCGTCGACACCCAATACATGATAGAAGATCCCAACATTGTCGGTAAAAAGGTTACCGTTGCCGCCGCCGGTTCGATCGGACGTGACGAGGGCAGTGTAGTGATTGATCTGACGCAGTTGGCCGAGGACGGCGATATCGATAAAAAACTGCTGATCGCTTCGGCCGAACGCGATAATTTGGAAATTTCCGAAGACGGCAACACCATTACCGTTTACAAGCGCGAAGACGTTGATATCCATGCCGACGCCGTCAATTTGACCGCGAACGGCTATATCTATCTCGGCGGTGAACAGGATATCAACATCAACCGGATTGAAGCCGGTGCCGATCAGAAGGTTACCATTGCCGGTGCCAAAGGAATTTATAATGTTGCTTCGGCGGCCGACGCTCCCAACATCATCGGTAAGGATTTGATCTTAGAGGCGGCCGACGGCAGTGTCGGCACGGTTGACAAGGCATTAAACCTGCAATTGACGGACGGAGCAAAAATAACCGCCCGCAGTCAAAACGATATTTTCCTCAATTCAACCGGCTCCGGCGATTTGGTCATTGACCATATGTTGGCCAAAGACGGCGTGCTGAACTTAAACAGCAGCGGCAGACTGACGGCGGCGGTTGCCGAAGGAGATATCGTCAATTTGCAGGGGCAGAGCATTGTCGTCAATGCGACGGCGGTCGGCAGCGAAGACGCCTATCTGACGGTGGCTCTCGGCGATCAAAAGGATGAAGAACATACGCTGAGCGTTAACGCCGGCGAAGACGTCAACATCAGTCATCTCGGTGATCGTGAACTGCGGATAAAATCGGCAACGGCCGGCAAGACTCTGCGTTTGAAGTCGGCTTCCGACATTGCCGCCGCTGATGACGATACCGTTTTGTCGGGATCGCGGATTGAGTTTAACGGTATTGCCGGTAATATCGGCGCTGCCGATCGTTATATGAAAGTTTCTGCCGATACTTTGCAGGCGTTTGCCGGCGGGGACATTTATCTCGACAGCCAAAAGTCTGCGGTGTTTGAGCATCTCGGTTCCGGCGGCGATACCAAAATCCGTTCTGCCGAAAATATCACTTTGAATGATGTGCGTTCTGACGGCGGCTTTTTGTTGGAAGCTGCTCAAAATGCATGGTTGCGGGATGTGAACGTTGCGAGCGCGCTGACGGTTGAGAGCGCCGGCAAACTGACAGCAGATAATCTGGATGCCGGCAAGACCGTAACTTTGACCGCTGTGGAAGCCGATTTGGATCATATTCGTGCCGACGGTGACATCAGAGTGGCGGTTGACGGCGCTAATCTGATCGGTGCCTTAACTTCTGCCGACGGCGATATTGCAATAGACGTGGCTAAAGCCGATGCAAACCTGCGCGGCACCCTCAAGGCGGGTAACGGCGAGGTTCGCGTAAGCGCGGCAAATTCGATTTTGAATGCCGGTGCCGGCGCCGAAGGCGCGATCGTTGCCAACACGGTTGACTTGACGGCACAAAAAGGATCCGTCGGTACTGCGGACAATTATCTGACGGTCGATTCTTCCTATCACCGTGCCGGTTGGATCAATGCATTGGCTCAAAAAGGAATTTATATTGACGAGGTCAGCGGCCCGATGAATATCCGTCAATTTGTTTCCGGCGGCGACATTGACATGCGGGTGGACAGTTCGGTTGTCGGTATCGCCCATGCCGATCCTGCCCTGCCGCATTTTAAGGCCGATAACATCACGTTGCATTCCAAAGGGCAGATCGGTCGTTCGGATAATCCGTTGGTGCTGGCGCTGAATAATAATCGCCGGGGCAAAATCAATTTGCAGGCCGGTCAGGGGATTGCCGTTCGCAAATTAGGAGATGGTTTGGTTTCGGATTATATTTATAATGACGGCAGGGGCAAAATATGGATTGAACTTCCGTCGGGGCATGCCCATATTGCCGATGTTCGGGCTGTTGACGGCTTTGAACTGACGATCCGCGAGGGAATGCCGTTCTACAATATCTGGTTGACCAACCTTGATCTGGAAGCGCGGATGATTAATCCGCCGTATACCGAGTATCCGGAAGAAAATCCGATTCGGATCATGAGTCGGCCGCTGGACGCGCGTTATCGCTTGCAGCTGGACCGGGGACTGTTCCTGAACACCGGGAGTGCTGCCGATGAAGAAAAGCTGTCCCTGTTTTAGGGGAACGGCAACCGGCCGGTCAAAAAAAGCCCCGGTCTGATTAACCGGGGCTTTTTGATAAACTTCAGTTTTTGAAATCTTACAAAATGCTCAGATTTTCGGCAGAAATTTTGCCTTTATGTTCGATTGCGTCATAAGAAATTTTCTGGTTTTCCTGCAGAGCGCGCAGGCCTGCTTTTTCTACCGCACTGATATGAACAAAGATGTCTTTCGAGCCGTCTGCCGGTTCGATGAAGCCGTAACCTTTGCGGG
>OFEY01000907.1_pt1 | contig 21817 bp, 14 predicted proteins | sample 1521251 | NCBI WGS metagenome assembly OFEY01 (sample SAMEA3504100, study PRJEB24116) | mouse gut metagenome | biome: mouse gut; feature: mouse-associated habitat; material: faeces | place: Denmark | collected 2011
AAGCCGCCATCCGTTATAGTCGAACTGGCGGTATCCCAATGTCAGTTTCCTGCGTTTACGCTCGTTCGTAATGCTGAAAGGCAATACTCCTACCATCTCATTTCCAATATTGCCTACACAGCTCCCGGCACTTCCCCCGTCCGTATCCCCATCAGAAAGAACGGACTGCGAAAGATATATCATCCCCCCGCATTCCGCCAGCGTCCTGCCACCGGCCTCTATATAGCTGCGGATAGACTCCCTGGCAAGCCTTGCCCCGGCAAGTTCCTCCAGACGGTTCTCGGGATAGCCACCGGGCAGATAGAGCAAATCCGTCTCTTGCGGAATAGCCCGGTCCTGCTCCGGATTGAAGAAAGTGACCGTGCCCATACGGCGCAGAATATCCAGATGTTCCGCATACAGGAAGGAAAAGGACTCTTCGTTGCGCGCTACCGAGATATGCAGCTTCCCCGGCTCTGATAGTACCGGCTTCTCCTCCACAGCCGCCGCAGGCAATGGAAGCCCGGTTGTCGAGAGCAGCAGTTCCCAGTCCACATGTTCCTCCAGCAAGCCTGCCAGCATGTCCAGCCCCTCCGTCTCCTTAGAACGGCTGAAATCCAGCCCCAGATGGCGCGACTCCTGCTCCAGTTCCTTCTGCTTGGGCAGATAGCCCAGACAAGTCACGTTCAAGTCTTCACAGACCTCCTGCAACATCCGATAGTGACGGAGCGAGCCGACACGATTGAAGATAACTCCCGCAATACGTATATCCGGACGAAAATTGATGAACCCCGACAACAAAGGAGCCATGGAATAGGCAGCCGACTTGGCATCAACCACCAGCACCACAGGAATACCCAAGAGCCGTGCCACTTCTGCCGACGAGCCCCGGTCGCGGTCGTACCCGTCGTACATGCCCATCATCCCCTCGACCACGGCAACATCCGCATCCGCCGAATAGCGTGCATACAGACCGCCTACGTGCTCCGGAAATGCCATGAAAGTATCCAGATTGATGGAAGGACGGCCGCATACCGCCTCGTGATACTTGGTATCTATATAATCGGGGCCGCATTTGAAAGGCTGCACCTTCAGACCTTTCTTCACAAACAATACCATCAGTCCACGACTGACGGTGGTCTTTCCACTGCCCGATGTAGGGGCGGCTATGAGAAACTGAGGGATGGAACGCATAATTAATGTGCTAATGATTTAATGTGCCAATGTGCTAATCGGCTGCGCTATACTTGCGCAACTTCCCCATGCCGCAGGTCATTGGCACATTGGCATATTGGCACATTAGCACATTTTCAACGTGCAAAGATAAGCATATCTCCGACAAAAGTTTTATCTTAGCTGCCAAAATAAAACATACCACCATGATAACCGAAGAACTTAAGAAACTCTACATCGCACATACCGGACACGAACCGGAACAGATTGACGAACTCCCCTCCTCCGGCTCCAACCGCCGTTACTTCCGCCTCATCGGAAGTCCTACACTTATCGGCGTCAGCGGAGAGTCTGTGGAGGAGAACCGCGCCTTCCTCTACATGGCAGAACATTTCCGCCAGAAAGGACTGCCCGTACCGCAAGTGTTCATCCGCTCCGAAGATGATATCTATTATCTGCAAGAAGACCTGGGCGACTCGCTCCTATTCAATGCCATCGAGAAAGGCCGCAAGACCAGCGTATTCGGTGAGGAAGAGAAACAGTTGCTGCGCAAGACCATCCGTCTGCTGCCCGCCGTACAGTTTGCCGGAGCCGACGGCATGGACTTCTCCTACTGCTACCCGCAGGCAGAGTTCAATAGCCGCAGCATTCTGTGGGACTTGAACTACTTTAAATACTGCTTCCTCAAGGCTACGGGAATGGACTTCCAGGAAGACCGGCTGGAAGACGACTTCCAGAAGATGGCAGACGTGTTGCTCCGTAGCAGCTCCGCCACCTTCATGTACCGCGACTTCCAGAGCCGTAACGTCATGATAAAGGACAACGAGCCGTGGCTCATCGACTTCCAGGGCGGACGCAAAGGTCCGGTCTACTACGACGTTGCCTCCTTCTTGTGGCAGGCCAAAGCAAACTATCCCGACAGCCTGCGCCAAGAGTTGCTGAAGGAATACATCGACGCCCTGCGCAAGTACCAGCCCGTGGACGAGGCTTATTTCTATGCCCAGCTTCGCCACTTCGTATTGTTCCGCACCATGCAGGTGCTGGGTGCCTATGGTTTCCGCGGTTACTTCGAGAAGAAGCCCCACTTCATACAAAGTGTCCCCTTCGCCATCGAGAACCTTCGCCAACTGCTCCAAGAACCTTATCCAGAATATCCCTACCTCTGCCGGATTCTGCGCGAACTCACCGATCTGAAACAGTTTACAGACGACCTGCAAAAGCGTCGCCTCGTGGTGAAAGTCACCAGCTTTGCCTACAAAAAAGGTATCCCCGAAGATTCCACGGGCAACGGAGGAGGTTTCGTCTTTGACTGCCGCGCTGTGAACAACCCCGGCAAGTACGAGCGTTACAAACCCTTCACGGGACTGGACGAACCCGTTATCCGCTTCCTGGAAGACGACGGCGAGATAGCCGTATTCCTGGAGCATGCCTACGCCCTTGTCGACGCTTCCGTGAAGCGCTACATGGAACGCGGCTTCACCAATCTGTCTGTCTGCTTCGGCTGCACCGGCGGACAGCACCGCTCCGTGTACTCGGCACAACACCTGGCGGAACATCTGCACAAGAAGTTCGGCGTGCAAGTGAACCTGATACATAGAGAACAGAATATTGAACAGACGTTTAAGGCCAAAGTTTAATGTGCTAATGTGAGAATATGCCAATATGAAAGCCATGATTTTCGCCGCCGGCCTGGGCACCCGGTTGCGCCCCTTGACGGACAACATGCCCAAGGCCCTCGTTCCCGTAGCAGGAAAGCCCATGCTGGAACGGGTGATACTGCGGTTGAAGGAAGCAGGATTCAACGAGATAACGGTCAATATCCACCACTTCGGGGAGCAGATTATCGACTTCCTCCGTGCCCACGACAACTTCGGCACGGAGATTCACATCAGCGACGAACGCGGCATGCTGCTCGACACCGGAGGAGGCATCAAAAAGGCACGCCCCTTTCTGGACGGACAAGAACCTTTCCTGGTGCACAACGCGGATATTCTGACGGACATTGACCTTGCAGGTCTCTACCGCCACCATCTGGAGAGCGATGCGGAGTCTACCCTGCTTGTGAGCGAGCGCAAGACTTCCCGCTATCTCCTTTTTGACGACGACTACCACCTGCACGGCTGGATAAACAAGTCCACCGGAGAGGTGAAACCGGCAGGCTTCGACTACCGGGAAACGAAGTACCGGGAACTCGCCTTCGGAGGTATCCACATCATCTCCCCCTCCCTCTTCCACCTGATGGACGATGGGCAGTGGAACGGCAAGTTCTCCATCATTCCTTTCTACTTGTCCGCCTGCACAAAGGTGCACATACAAGGCTATCCGCTGCAAGGATTCCGCTGGTTCGACATCGGCAAACCGGAGACACTGGCACAAGCGGAGGAATACTACAAACAAAAATAACAAGTAATGTAAAGCAGCCTAACATTACTTGTTAGCTCCCTTTACATTACTTGTTATCAAATCAACCTATGTACCATAGATTATCTATGGTGAAACTACGCCAACGCCAGTATCAGCAACTGAGCCGTCAGCACCCGCAGGAACATAGCCAGCGGATAGACCGTGGCGTATCCCACCGCAGGGGCATCGCAGGATGTCAAGTCCGAGGAATAGGCCAATGCAGGTGGATTGGTGTTAGCTCCGGACAGCACACCTATCAGCGTATAGTAGTTCAGCTTCCAGAAATAGCGCCCCATGAATCCTGTCACCAGCAACGGGACAACCGTGATGATGGCCCCATAGCCAATCCACACATAGCCGCCTTCGTAGATAATGGTATCGATGAATCCCTTTCCTGCACCCAACCCCACGCAGGCCAGGAACAAGGCGATACCGATTTCGCGTATCATCAGATTGGCACTCATCGTCGTGTAGGTTATCAGCTTATATTGAGGCCCGAAACGGCTGATGAGGATGGAAACCACCAACGGTCCGCCGGCCAGTCCCAGTTTCACGGGTTGGGGAATGCCGGGGAACATGAACGGCAGACTGCCCAAGATACATCCCAGGGCAATACCCAGGAAGATAGGAATCAAGTTTGGATGGTTGAGACGCTTCAGCGAGTTTCCCAATACCTTCTCCGCATGGCTCACGGCAAGCTCACTGCCTACAATCGTCACACGGTCTCCCATCTGCAACTGCAAGTGGGGAGTTGCCACCAGATCCACGCCCGAACGGTTGATACGGGTGATGCAGGCACCGAAGTTGTTACGTATTTTGAGCTGAGACAGAGACTTGCCGTTCAGTTCCGGCTTGGTGATGAGGATGCGGCGTGAAATCAAGTTCTTGTCCTCCCGTTCCCACTCCACCGAAATTTTTCTTCCGAAGAAGGCAACAATGGCCTCCACATCTTTCGGGTTGGCAATGAACAGAATTTCATCCTGCATGTGCAGCACTGTATCGGCATTCGCCAGTTCTGTTTCCTGACTGCCGGTGTGCCGGATGCGGGAGATGACAAACGCACGGTTCAACAATGGTTTCACATCTCTGATCCGCTTGCCGTCTATTGCCTCATTGCGTATCTCTACCGATATGGGACGCACGGTCAGCTCCTGCAGATGGCCCAGCCCGTGCTCGGCATCCTCCTCTTCTTTTTTGGTGTTAATCCGCATGAAGAACCTCAAGGCAAGCAGCGCCAGGATGCAGCCCACTACACCCAACGGATAGGCAACGGCATATCCGAGTGCGATTTCCGGAGCATCCACCCCGTTGAGGTCACTGTTTGCCTGCTGGGCAGCACCCAGACCGGGGGTATTGGTCACTGCTCCGGACAAGATACCCACCATCGTAGTAATGGGAATTCCGGTGGCAAAGTGCAACACAATGGTGATAACCACGCTGAGGAAGACGGAAAGCATTGCTACCATGTTCAGCGTAAGTCCACCCTTCTTGAAAGCGGAGAAGAATCCCGGTCCTACTTGCAGACCGATGGAATAGACAAACAGTATCAAGCCGAACTCCTTCAGGAAGTGCAGCAGATGTTCGTCGAGGTTCATGTCGAAATGTCCGAAGACAATGCCCACAAACAAAATCCAGGTGACACCCAGCGAGATGCCCGCCACTTTTAACTTGCCCAGCATGATACCGAAGGTGATGACCAGGGACAGAATTAGGACAGAGTGTGCCACTCCTCCGCCCCAAAGGTTCGGATAACCCTCAAAGAGGTTTCTTAATAGTTCCATAGTTTCTATCTTTAGTTTTTACTTTTCAGCCTTATTGTTTAATTCTTAATTCTCTATTTAAAAAGTGTATCCCCACAGAAATCACTTCTCCGGGGATACGCATTTCACACATAAAAAATAACTACTATTATAAAGGCATGTTGCCGTGCTTTTTCGGTGGATTGCTCTGATTCTTGTTGTGCGCCATCTCCAATGCCTGCACCAGCTTGTAGCGGGTATCGCGCGGTATGATGACCTCGTCTATGAGGCCACGCTCGGCAGCGCGGTAAGGGTTGGAGAACTTGCTTTCGTACTCCTTGATAATCTCCTGCTTCTCTTCGGCAGAGGACTTACGGTAGAGGATGTTCACCGCACCCTCGGCACCCATCACGGCGATTTCCGCCTGCGGATAAGCCAGGTTCACGTCGGCACCCGTCGGTTTGCTGGACATCACGATGTAGGCGCCGCCGTATGCCTTGCGGGTAATCAGCGTTATCTTGGGCACGGTGGCCTCGGCATAGGCATAGACAATCTTGGCGCCGTGGCGGATGATGCCGTTGTGCTCCTGCATCGTTCCGGGCAAGAAGCCGGGAACATCTTCGAAGGTTATCAGCGGGATGTTGAAGCAGTCGCAGAAACGAATGAAACGTGCCGCCTTGTCGCTGGCATCAATATCGAGCACACCCGCCAAATAGGCAGGCTGGTTTGCCACGATACCTACCGAACGCCCGTTCAGACGACCGAAACCGATAACGACGTTCTTGGCAAAGTGAGGCATCACTTCGAAGAAGTACTGGTTGTCCAGCACCGGTTCTATAATATCCTTGATGTCATAGGGCATGTTCGGGTCTTCGGGGATGACGGTCTGAAGCGTCTCTACCCGGCGATGGATATCGTCGGAACAGGGAGTGAAGGGAGCATCCTCCATATTGTTGGACGGCAGGAAACTCAGCAGCTCGCGGATGCTCATCAGTGTCTCCTCCTCCGTATTGCACATGAAGTGGGTAACGCCGCTCTTGCTGCTATGCGTATAGGCACCGCCCAGTTCCTCCTTGTCCACCTCCTCGTGGGTCACGGTCTTTACCACGTCCGGACCGGTGATGAACATGTGGCTCTGCTCCTTTACCATGAAGATAAAGTCGGTAAGCGCCGGAGAGTAGCATGCCCCACCGGCACACGGCCCCAGAATAGCAGATATCTGCGGAATGACACCCGACGCAATGGTGTTCTGATAGAAGATGGAGGCATAGCCTGCCAAGCTGTTCACACCTTCCTGAATGCGCGCGCCGCCCGAATCGTTGAGGGCAATGACGGGAGCGCCGTTCTTCAGGGCAAGCTGCTGCACCTTCACAATCTTTGCGGCATTCGTCTCGCTGAGCGAACCGCCGTGCGCCGTGAAGTCGTAGGCATAGACAAATACAAGGCGGCCGTCTATCTTTCCGTAACCGGACACCATGCCGTCTCCGGCAATCTGCTTCTTCTCCATGCCGAAGTTGGTGCAGCGATGGTTCACGAACTTGTCCAGCTCATTGAACGAGCCTTTGTCCAGCAGCATGTCAATACGTTCGCGGGCAGTCATGCGGCCGGAGGCGTGTTGTTTCTCTATCTTGTCTACGCCCCCACCCAGCGAGGCACGTTTGTCCAGTTCCTCAAACTGGCGATATATTTCTTCTCTGTTCATATTTGCATTTACAATTTAGTGATTTATAATATACGGACTGAATGCGACTCGGGATTATTCCTCCTTTATCAACTCCAATTCAATCAATACTTGGTTGGCATTCACCGGTTCGCCCTCGCTCACGAGAATGTTGCGGACGATGCAGTCGGCATTCACCTTATAGTTACTCTGCATCTTCATGGCTTCCAGCACCACGGCAATGTCTCCGGCAGCCAGTCGGTCGCCCACCTTGACGGGGATGCTCACTACCTTGCCCGGCATCGGCACCAGAATCTTGTCGCCCTGCTTCTCGTCGGTTCCTTTCTTCATGTGCAGATACTTGGCTTGCGTGTCCACGATGTCCACATGAAAGGAACGCTGGAGCATGCTGATGTCATAACTCTTGCCGCCCTCGCCGCGCACAAGGCCTGCGTTGAACGAGTTTCCGTTGTGCAGGATGGAGCAACTTCCGTTCTCTGCCATCACAATGTCCACTTCGTAGGGCTTTCCGTCAATGGTAAGTTGTACCTTATTCCCTTCCTTACCCACCAGGGTAATGTCTGCGATACGGTCTCCTATATGTATTTCCATTATTAATTCTCCATTATTAATTATCCATTCCTTAAATCCTGAGCACTCCCTTCTGCAAGCCAAATTCCCTCCAACGGCTGATGGGGCGGGCATCGGGTAGCTGTGCCGAAACATTCTCCTCCAGATTAACCAGATAGTCCATATAGGCGGCTATCATGGCAATGTTCTCCAACTCTTCGTTGGTGGTATTGGTGCGTACCAGCATGCGGGCGTTCTTCTCGATAAATAGGGTGTTGTACTCTCCCTTCACAAAGTCGGGCACGTGCATGATGCGCTTCAGATAGGCAAGGTTGGTCTTTACGCCCGTAATCTTGTACTCGTAGAGCACACGGCGCATACGCTCGATGGCATACTGGCGGGTGGTTGCCCATACGATGAGCTTACCTATCATGGGGTCGTAGTAGATGGGAATCTCATAGCCGTCGTACACGTAGCTGTCAATGCGGACACCGATTCCGTTCGGTTCCGTCAGTTGCTTGATGACACCGGGAGACGGCATGAAGTTGTTTTCCGTATCTTCGGCACAGATGCGGCACTCTATAGCATGGCCGCGCTGGAACAGTTCCTCCTGCTTGAGGTGCAGCACCTCGTCGTTGGCAATGCGGATTTGCTCTTTCACCAGGTCCACGCCTACCACTTCTTCCGTGATGGGGTGCTCCACTTGCAAGCGCGTATTCATTTCGAGGAAGTAGAACCGACGGTTCTTGTCTACCAAAAACTCGATGGTACCTGCACCGGAGTAGTTCACTGCCTTGGCTGCGGCAACCGCCTTCTCCCCCATCTCCCGGCGCAATTCCGGCGTAAGGAAGGGTGACGGGCTTTCTTCTACCACCTTCTGATTGCGGCGCTGCACGGAACATTCGCGGTCGAAGAGGTGGATGACGTTGCCGTGGTTGTCGCCCAATATCTGGAACTCGATGTGGTGGGGTTCTTCCACGAACTTTTCCAGATAGACCGTGTCGTCTCCAAAGGAGGACATGGACTCGGAGCGTGCCGTGTTGTAGGCTTCCACCACTTCGCTCTCGCTATGGATAAGGCGCATACCTTTACCACCGCCACCCATAGACGCCTTCAGCATCACGGGATAACCTATCTCGTTGCAGATGCGCACGGCTTCTTCGGCACTCTGCAAAGGTTGTTCCGTTCCGGGAACCACGGGTACGCCTGCCGCAATCATTCGCTTGCGGGCAGCTATCTTGTCGCCCATCGCCTCCATCGTCTCGGCGGCGGGACCGATAAAGATAATCCCTTCCTCCTTGCAACGGCGTGCAAACTCCGAGTTCTCCGACAAAAAGCCGTAACCCGGATGGATGGCATCGGCACCGCATCGCTTTGCCGTGGCAATCACTTTTTCAATATTCAGATAACTCTCTTTTGCCACGGCCGGTCCTATCGGATAAGCCTCATCGGCATATGCCACATGATGAGAGGTGCGGTCGGCCTCGGAGAAGACCGCAACCGTAAGCAGTCCCATCTCCCGGCACGAACGCATGACGCGCAAGGCAATCTCACCTCTGTTGGCAATCAATACTTTCTTAATCATTTTACTTTTTCTTTAATATATAAAGGATATATATAGTCACACCACAATGCGGACATACCTTTAACAAAGGCATTCCATTTCTTGTTTAAATGTTCAACTAATATCTTCGTACTGTCTTCCTAACCCACGAGCAAAGGCAGCCTTTAATGAATGGCAGGTCTTCTGACTGACTCCTAATCCTGAAGCCTTCCCGATATTTCAATGCATATCAGTGGCAAGGGTGTTTTTCATGATATAAACGGAGCTTCACAGCAGCGGGACTGTCCGGGATTTACACCCGATTCCCTTTTAATCCAGATGATGGAAACATGCATCCGGAACCAATTCGCGGGCAAAGATAACAAAAATTATCAGGAGTATTCGCAAACCTAATAGTTTTTGTTATCTTTGTCCCAGTTTTGGTTTCACCTCTCCCGGTTCTGTTGGAGATGAGTGATGAAAAAGGGAATCAGGTGCAAATCCTGAACAGACCCGCTGCTGTAAGTCCTTCCAAAATCTTTGAATATTCTACAAGCCACTGTCCGCCCGGCGGATGGGAAGGCATTCAAAGAGGGATAAGTCAGAAGACCTGCCAAGACAACATAGTTTTAGTGCTTTCGGGGAATAAAGCAACAAAACATTGAGTCGGGGCATTCTTTATCCATATAAAGGAATCTTTCTCTTTGTTCATTTTTTCCTTGAGGGCAAGTTACGAACGCTTATAAGGAACTGAAATGAGATTCATCACAGGACTGCTATTTACATTTATTTGCCTGCTTCCTGCAGGTAGTATGGCACAGAATAAGGTCACCTTATCCGGAAAAGTCATAGACCAGCACGGGACACCGGTAGCCCAAGCCACCATCGCAGTGGAAAACACCACCTCCGGCACTTATACGGACGACCGGGGGAAGTATTCACTGCAAGTCGCTCCGGGTAAACATACCTTCGTCGTCTCCTTCCTGGGCTACCAAACCGTGAAACAATCCCTCGACATCCGGCAGGATAAAAAACAGAACTTTACATTGCAGGAAAGTGCCGTAACGCTGAGCTCTGTCGAGGTCTACGGAAAGACCCAAACGCAGAAAGTGAAGGAAGGGGCCTTTGCAGTCAATGCACTCGACATCAAGCCGATAGTAAATTCGCTGAACAACCTCAACGACCTGGTGAATCGTACAACGGGCATCAAGGTGAGAGAGGAAGGCGGGGTTGGCTCGGACTTCGACCTCTCCATCAATGGAATGTCCGGTAATTCCATACGTTATTTCTTAGACGGAATACCATTGGACACTAAAGGAAGCGGCGTTTCATTGGCGAATCTGCCGGTCAATATCATCGACCGGATTGAAATATATAAAGGGGTAGTACCTGCCAGTCTGGGTACAGATGCACTGGGAGGCGCCATCAATATCATTACGAAGCAGGAGAAGAAGAACTATCTGGATGTCTCCTACGGTATCGGCTCCTTCCATACTCACAAGGCAGACTTGAATGCACAGTTTGTAGAGCCTCGAACCGGACTGATTATTAAACCTACCTTCGGGGTCAATTACTCCAAAAACGATTATATGATGAGAGATGTCGAAGTATGGGATGAAGACAGCCGCAAATACATTCTGACCGACCGCAGACGCTTCCATGATGACTATTTTTCACTATTCGGACAAATGGAAATCGGCTTTGCCAATAAATCCTGGGCAGATGCTTTTTTTGTTTCCGGCTCTTATTCCAAAGTTGACAAGGAGTTGCAGACGGGCTCTGTACAAAGTAAGGTATATGGAATGGCAGAAAGAGGCTCCGATGCCTGGAACATTTCAGCTCGCTATCAAAAGCATAATTTCATTTGGAAGAACATGCAGCTGAATGCTGCACTCTCGCACACTTGGGACCATTCATTGACCACAGATACAGCCTACCGCAAGTACGACTGGAACGGAGACTATATCGTAAGTTCACGCAACGAAATCACAGGACGAGGCCGTTCGATGCGCCATTACAAGCGTCCCCTGACCATTGGCCGTGCCAATTTGGACTATAGGTTGGACAACCATCACTCCTTCAACCTGAACTATTTATTAAGCCGCATCGGAAACGACCGTTATGATGAAGTGGAAACTGATTTTGAAGCCTCCAATGATATTCTGGCAAAGCATGTAGTAGGCTTCTCCTACAATCAGTCCCTTCTCGAAGAAAAAATGAGCAATACCTTTTTTGTAAAGAACTACATTAACCATCTGAATATCCGGCAAACGGATTTATCCAGCATCACCGGGTCAAAGGATGTAAAAGGGTCGATAACAAAAAAGTATTGGGGCTACGGTATCGGTTCACGCTATACAGCCATAGAACCTTTATCCATAAAAATTTCCTATGAACACAGCGTCCGGCTACCTCTTGCCCGCGAATTATTGGGAAACGGTACCACCATATATGCTAATGTAGCCTTGAAACCTGAAAGCAGTGACAACATCAATCTGGGCATCTTCGGCACATGGCATCCTGCCCCCGGCCATACACTTTATTATGAAGCAAATGGATTCCTGCGCTATGTGGACGATTATATCCAAGCTACCGTAGAGACCAAAGAAGGTATGCTGCAATATGAGAATGTTCCGGCTGTACATATCAAGGGCATAGAAGGAGAAGTACGTTACGACTGGCAAAGCAAGCTACAGCTTGCCACCAATGTCAGTTTTCAAGAGGCCCGCGACCAGAACAGATACAAGACTGACGGGAAACCTTCGGCAACTTACAACAACCGAGTACCCAACCGCCCCTGGCTTTTCGGAAGTACAGAAGCAAGCTATCTTTTTCACAATGTGGTTCTGCCCGAAAGCAAATTACGACTGGGTTGCAGTTATCAGTGGGTACACTGGTTCTTCCTGACATGGGAGGCCTACGGCTCTCGCGAAAGTAAGGCACGCATCCCGGCACAGCACATTTGCAATGCCGACATCACCTATTCATGGAAACGAGGACGATACAATATTTCGCTGGAATGCTCGAACCTACTCGACAAATTGGCCTATGACAACTATAAATTGCAAAAGCCCGGACGAGCATTCTTCGCCAAATTCAGATTATTCATTAACTAACTAATTTTATTTAAAATGAAAAGACTAAATCTTTTATTAGGTATCCTTATGGCCATAGCCATGACCTTATCATTCAGTGCATGTTCCGACGACAACGATCCAACCCCAGGTCCAGATTCGCAACCGGAACTTTCCGATTATCACTTTGATATTTTTATGACTATCGGCAAACACCATGGCGGTATGAACCAGGGCGAAGGTACTATTGTGAAAAGTGTAAACAGCCTCACGGCAGATATGGGAGTCATTGACATAAAGAAGGACGGCGTTGAATTCATAGGTGAAAACAACACTTATTCCATGGAAAACATTCTCAAAGGGAAATACTATTATCAGGTGCCCAACTCAGCCGACCGTTTCACTAAATTTCAAGTAATAGGAAATTCCATCAGAATTGCTCAAGAACAAATCTTCGAACAGAATACGTATAAAGTACGCGGTTACACACATGCCTGGCTGGACGACAACACTCTGATTATCATGGCAGCCAATGGTGATGCAGACAAAGTTATCTGGACCAAGCTGAACGCTGACGACATGCGTATCCTTGCCGAAGGAACACTGGACCTTCCTTTGCCAGAAGGAGCAAAAGTATTCACAGCTTCCGGCATTCTGACCTACAACGAAAAGGCTGGTAAATTATATTACTTCTACTTCGGTAAAGACAAATCAGGCAGAGGTGGAAAAGCAACCTCAAACTTCCTGACAGCAGTTATCAATCCCTCGGACATGAAAGTGGAAAGTAACAAGGTCAATACCCTTGCCGGAGAAATGGCGGGAAGCGCTTACGGAGAACTGATGCAAAGTTGCGTGATGTATGATGCAGATGGCAACCTCTACTTGGCTGCATTCACCGATGCCAATGACATGGAACAAGGTCATCTGCTCCGCATCAAGAAAGGTGAAACAGACTTCGATGCAAGCTATGAGGGATATCCCAACGCCGACGGTAAACTGCTCACCATCCAAAACCTGGGTAACGGTAAAGCCCTCGTGTATGCACGTAATGATGCAGCCGGTACTGCCATCGACAGCTACAGCCACTACTACTCCATCATCAACATCAATACCGGAACACGGGAACGCGTGAGCTATAACGGACAAGAAATACCTTACAGCGGCGGACGATTTGCACAACGCACCGCTATTGTAAACGGCAAGGCATACATCGGCGTAAATACGGAAAAAGCCAACCCTTGTATCTACATCTATGACATAGCAACCGGTAAAGTAGAAAAAGGCGCGGAAATTGCCGAAGGTTATCAATTCGACATGATTAAAGTTGTTGAAAACGATAAATGATCTATGAACAAGATTCTTTCTTTATTGCTTTTACTAAGCACCTCCCTCCTCTGCCATGCGCACGGGGGAGGCAATTACGAGCACAGCGATATGCTTGCAAGTATGAAACCCGGTGACAAGGCCGCCCTGCTCATGGTGCACTTCGGCACTACGCACGACGATACCCGTGCCCTCACCATTGATGCCATCAACGCCAAGGCACAAGCTGCCTTCCCGGAGTTGAAGTTCCAAGAAGCCTATACGTCGCGCATCATCATCCGCCGCTTGAAAGAGCGCGGCACCACGAAGCTGACTCCACTGGATGCCATGCTGAAACTGCGCAACGAAGGTTACACACACCTCATCGTGCAGAGCACCAACATCATTGACGGAGTAGAAATGGAATCACTCCGCAGGGATGTGGAAAGTGCACTGCCCTTCTTCAAGGAAATACGTGTAGGTACTCCCCTGCTCTACTCTATCGAAGATGCAGAGAAGGTGGCAGATATTCTGGGCAACCGCTACAACGCCCCGGCACAAGACAAGAAAGTTTCCAAAGAACACTTCGTCCTTGTGGGGCACGGTACCTATACCCCTAGTACCGCCATCTACAGTCAGATGGACTATATGCTGAAAGCAGGCGGACTGGCCAATTTCCATGTGGGCACCATCGAAGGTTATCCTACCTTTGACACCATGCTGGCACAACTGAAAGCCGGGAAAGCCAAACGTGTGACCCTCATCCCCTTCATGTTTGTTGCCGGAGACCATGCCAAAAACGACATTGCCGGAGAGTGGAAGGAGATGCTCGAGAAAGAAGGCTTCACCGTCAGTGCACAACTGGAAGGACTGGGACAAATTCCGGAAATTCAAGAAATATTCATTGACCATATCCGTTTCGGACTGAAGCACCGCATGCTGGACATCATGACGAAGAAGGCGGCCTATGCTGCCGGAAAAGACACAGAATAATATACCCATTAGTGGGTATTTAGTGTTCTTGAATCATCTTGTACTTTTGCAGGAAAAACGCGAACGACAATGAATGTTATCACCAAACTGATGTACTCTATTCATAGGATACTGGGCACTTTGCTCTGTATCCTATTTCTCATGTGGTTCCTCTCCGCCTTCGTGATGATGTACCACCGCTTTCCCCGTGTCAGCGCCAAAGAGAAAATGCAAAAGCTGGATATGCTCTCCCAAACCGGAGACTCACTTCCGGACATCTCCTCCGTCACAGCCCGCCTGCCCCGTGGCGTAAAGGTCAGGTCTACGATACTGAACCTCAATGCCGGACACCCCGAGTTCAGCTTTAGTACCACAAAAGGCACGTTTCATTTCCTTGCCGATTCCACCATCTCACGACCCTCTCTGGACAGCGAGCACCTGCACCGGACAGCAGCTTTGTGGTGTTCTTCTCCCATTACCCGCATCGACACCCTCCACTCTCTGGACCAATGGATTCCCTTCGCTGAACTGAAAAAGGAAATGCCCATTTATAAAATATACTTTGCCGATGATGCCAGGACACAGCTCTATCTGAGTTCACAAAACGGTGAGGCCTTGCAGTTCTCCAACAGAAGCGAACGCTTCTGGGCATGGCTGGGTGCCATTCCCCACTGGGTATACTTCACCTGGCTGCGGCAGGACACCGTCCTTTGGACTAAGACCGTCATCTGGCTCACAGCTCTGGGTTGTCTCATGGTCATTGCCGGCATTTGGGTGACTGTAGATGTATGGCGTAAGACGCACCGAAGCCGCCATCCCAAGTTCTCCCCCTACCGAAAAAGATGGTATCACTGGCACTACGTCAGCGGAATATTTTTCGGCATCTTCGTACTGACCTTCACCTTCAGCGGCATGATGTCTCTGGCAGACATTCCCGAATGGATTCATAAACCGGCACTGAAGAAAGGCAGCGCCACACGCACGCTCCATGCGTGCCCCACAACCGGAGGATTACCCCTTGGACTACCGCCGTGTCATAGCTGCCTATCCCCAAGCTTTGCAGATAGAGTGGCGCAACTTCCGCGAACATCCCTACTACATCGTAAAAGATAGAAAAAACGAGTATTACATCGATGCCGCCGACAGCCTGCCGCGTCCGTTACAACTCTCCGAAGAAGAAATCCTGAAAGGCGTGGAAAGCATTTATACCTCCCAGCGTGATTCTTCACAACATATCCCCGGCATACGCATCTCCCTGCTCGAACATTTCGAGACCTATTATCGCGACATGAGCAATATGTATCGCGGACGCCCCCAGCTTCCCGTCTGGAAGATAGCGGTGGACGACCCGGACCGGAGCGTCTATTACATTCACCCGGAAACGGGAATCATCCGCCATGTAGACACCTCCTCCCGCTGGAAATACTGGAGTTATACAGCCCTGCACCGCATGCGCCTACCGGGTCTGAACTCCAATGCCACCCTGCGCAAGACTGTGCTTTGGGTATTGCTGCTTGGAGGTACAGCCGTTTGCATCACGGGTGTGACGTTAAGTGTGAATTATATAATAAGAAAATGCTGCAAAAAACAAAGATAGAGAAGAGAGTACCTACTAATAGCTATTCTACCATCGCAGTATAACAACTATTAAGTATTTCACCCTCCGATAATGGTATGTACCTTTGCAGCGTTATATAAAATAAAATAATATATGATAAAGCAAAGACTTTTCACAGCTCTCCTTATGGGAGGAATCATCGCCATCGGTGCCTATGCACAAGCCGAAAAAGGTGACAGCGACGATATGACCAAGAAAACTCACGAGTTGAACCCGGTCGTAGTAACGGGTACAGGTACACATCAGCGACTGAAGAATACCCCGTCTCCCGTATCGGTTATCACTGCCAACGAAATAAAGCGTGCCGGTATCACCGACTTCCAGCAGGCCTTGACCATGATGGTACCCTCGCTCTCCTTCCGTCCGAACGCGATGGGGTCCTATCTGATGATGAACGGACTCTCCAACAAGCACGTGCTGATATTGGTAAACGGACGCAAGGTCACGGGAGACATCACCGGTAACATCGACCTCAACCAAATAGATATGACCCGCATCAAGCGCATCGAGGTGCTGAACGGAGCCGCTTCTTCCCTTTATGGTTCGGATGCCATCGGCGGTGTAATCAATATCATTACCAACGAGCCTAAAGATGTGGTAGCCTTCAGCAGCAATAGCAGCTATACGAGAAAGAATCAATTCTCCCAAGGCTTGAATCTGGACATCGCCCAAGGAAAAATAGGGTCCTATACTTCCTATAAATACGACCACTCCGACGGTTGGCAAAACAGCCATCTGACAGAAGATGGAGAAGACATCATTGAAACGATTGCCCCGCTCTCCCTGGGCTACAGCTCGAATAACTTTTCGCAGAAGTTTACCTATGATGCTACGGACCAGCTTTCCTTCTATGCCAACGGCGGATACTATAACCGCGGACTCGAACGTCCGGTAGAACGCGAAGACATCACCGGCGGAAGCAAGTACAACACTGCCTACGAAGGTTACAACTGGGGGGCAGGCGCCAAATACAAACTGAGTAAACGCAACGTTATCCAGTTTGACTATTCAGGAAACAATTACGCATCACGCTACAAATACCTGATAGAAAACAGCGGATACCTGCCCGGACAGTATGCGCTTACCAAGCTTCAGAAATTCCATGATGCCGAGTTGAAAGGTATCTTCGGTTTTACAACCAACAGCACTACGGTGTTCGGTGTGGACTATCGCCGTGAAGTGCTCCGCCGTCCCGACTCTGATTTGGACAAAAGTGTCTATACGACATCAGCCTACGGCCAGCATGAAGTGAAGCTATGGAACCATCTGACCGGTGTTGTGGGTGTACGCTACGACCATCACGAACAGACGGGTGGACGCTTCACCCCCAAAGTGGCAGCCATGTACAACATAGGCAACTTCAATGTACGTGCCACCTATGCTGCCGGATTCCGCGCTCCGGGCATCGACGAGCTCTACTACCACATGTTCAAGAAGACAATGGGTACACGAGCCACCATCTCATTGGGTGACGAGAACCTCGACCCCGAACGCAGCAACTATTACTCCATCAACATGGAATACCGCACCAACCGTTTCAGTGCTTCCGTCACCAGTTACCTGAACTATGTAAAGAACATGGTAACTTCCAAATCCACTAAATTCGATGACCTACCGGAAGCAGAGCAGAACCAGTTGCGTGAAGAGTTCCCCGAAATCAGTGACCTTTCATCCACAAAAAACCTAAGTGTCAAGAACTACTTCAATTTCGAGAAAGCTACCGTCAAAGGCTTTGAAGTGAACTTGAACGGCAATCTGTTCCCGGGCTTCACCCTGGCCGGAAACTATACCTACGCCTATGGACGCGGTCTGAACGAAGGAGGCGAATGGCAAAACATCGAGCGCAGCATACGCCATACAGCCACCATCACCGGAAACTATACACACAGCTGGAGCGACTATACCTTGAACCTCAACTTGAACGGTCGTCTGCAAAGCAAAGTCTATTATCCGGGTGACGCGGACGGCAATGCTCCGGGTTACGGCATCTGGAACCTCAATACCCGCCATACCTTCGACGGCTTCCGCAACTTTGTCATCGAACCGGGCATCGGCATAGACAATATCTTCAACAAGAAGGACAACCGCCCGCTGAACAAGAACTTCGCCTTGTATTCTCCGGGACGTTCGGTAGTAATCAGCCTGGCACTCAGACTAAAATAATCTCTCCATAACGCATTTAGAAACAACAACAATTATGAAACATTTTTTCATCACTCTCTATTTACTCGGCATCAGCCTCTTCTCCTCCGCACAACAAGAGGAGAAGGCGGCTCTGCTCATCACCCATTATGGCAGTTCGGACCCTCAGACACGTGCCTTGACGCTCGACGTCGTGACCCGTGAGGCACAAGAAGCCTTTCCGCAGTTTACAGTGCGCGAAGCATACATCTCGCCGATTGTACGAAAAAGACTTGCCAAGGAGGGTGTGTACAAAGACAGCCCTACGGATGCACTGCTGAAACTTCACGCCGAAGGCTACCAGACCATCTACGTCCAGAGCACCACCTTGATAGAAGGCAGTGAGATGACCTCCGTCCGCAGGGATGCAGACAAGCTCCGTCCCTTCTTCAAGGAGATAAAAGTGGGGAATCCCCTGCTCTACTCCGTCGAAGATTGCGAGAAGGTAATCGACATACTGACCGCTGAACAGCCGGGAAAGAAAGAAGACATTGTCTATGTGGGACACGGCAACCAGCTACCCAGCACGGCTACTTACGCCATGCTCGACTTCATGATGAAAGCCCATGGACTGAAGAACTTCCACGTCAGCACCATTGAAGGATACCCTACCCTGGACGCAACCCTGCTGCAACTGAAAGAGACACGCCCCAAGAACGTGACATTGGTTCCGTTGCTGCTGGTATGCGGCAACCATACCAAGGAAGACATTGCCGGCGTGTGGAAGACGAAACTTGAAAAGCAAGGCTATCAAGTGAATGTACGCATGCAGGGACTGGGCGAAAACAAAGCCATCCGCCAGCTCTATATGGAACACATCAAAGCCATGCTAAAAGATTGATAACCAGCAAGCGTAAAAGGGCTACACCTTTTACATACCAAGGCTACACCCTTTGCTCCGGATGGCTACACCATTCCGGACAAAGGGTGTAGCTCTTTTCAATGTACACAGATTACGGACATTTGTAACCATATTACGGATTCCTCCTCCTGCGATGTGGAACTTTCCTGATTATTTTCTACATTTGTACAGCACTAACAGGAACGTTTATGGAAGAAGTAATCAAGCTCAATGCAGTAGACCAATACAACAAGATGTTCGGTCTCGAAACCCTGCACCCGCTGGTCAGCGTAGTCGACTTGTCCGAAGCCACCGGATACCCCAGACATTTCACGTTGAACTATGGCGTATACGCCCTTTTCCTCAAAAATACCAAATGCGGAGATATACGCTATGGAAAACAGTTTTACGATTACCAGGAAGGCACGGTAACCAGCTTCGCCCCGGGCCAGGTGACCGAGGTCAACATGCTGGAAGGTATGCAGCCCAGCGCCTCCGGCCTGCTGTTCCACCCCGACTTGATAAAAGGCACCTCGCTGGGACAGGGAATAAAGCAGTATTCCTTCTTTTCCTATTCCTCTACCGAGGCACTGCATTTGTCCGAAGACGAGAAAGAAATCTTCCTCGACTGTCTGAAGAAGATTAAGATGGAAATCCAACGCCCCATCGACAAGCACAGCAAGGGTCTGATTGCACGCAACATCGAACTGCTGCTGGACTACTGCATGCGTTTCTACGAACGCCAGTTCATCACCCGCTCGGCAGCCAACAAGGACATCCTGATGAAATTCGAAGCACTGATAGACGACTATTTCCAGAGTGACAAACCGCAGACCGAAGGACTGCCTTCCGTGAAATACTTCGCAGACAAAGTGTTCCTCTCCTCCAACTATTTCGGAGATTTGGTGAAGAAGGAAACCGGAAAGACTGCGCAAGAATATATCCAGAACAAAATCATCGACCTGGCCAAAGAAATGATTATAGGAAGCGGGAAGACAGTCAGCCAGATTGCCTATGAGCTGGGATACCAGTATTCGCAGCACTTCAACCGCGTGTTCAAGAAGAACGTAGGCTATACTCCGAGCGAATACCGGCACTTACAGGTTTAGACAATAAGGATTCACCACAGATTACGCGGATTAGCACAGAGTTTTTTCGGTTTCATCAAATATAAGTTCTATCTTTGTATGCCAATAGAACATATGGATATGAAACACCCCAAAATAATTGTTGCCGGTATCGGACCGGGCAATGAATCGGATATAACTCCCGCCGTAATTTCCGCTTTGCAAGAATCAGATGTAGTGGTGGGATATAAGTATTATTTCCAGTTTGTAACCCCTTATCTCCACCCCTCAACAACATGCATAGATACCGGCATGAAGCGTGAGCGCGCCCGTGCCGAGCAGGCTTTCGAGCTGGCAGAGCAGGGAAAGACGGTCTGCGTCATCAGTTCCGGGGATGCGGGCATCTATGGTATGACGCCGCTTGTCTACGAGATGAAGCGGGAAAGGAACAGCGACGTGGAAATCGTTTCGCTGCCGGGCATCAGCGCTTTCCAAAAGGCAGCCTCACTGCTGGGAGCTCCCGTAGGACATGACTTCTGTGTCATCTCCCTTTCGGACCTGATGACTCCCTGGGAACGTATTGAAAGACGTATCACTGCAGCCGCTGCCGCCGACTTCGTGACGGCAGTCTACAACCCCAAAAGTGAAGGACGCTACTGGCAGCTTTACCGCTTGAAAGAACTCTTTCTGCAGGAAGGACGCTCACCGGAAACACCCGTGGGATATGTACGCCAGGCAGGACGTCCGGAACAAGCGGTACACATCACCACGCTGGGAGATTTCAATCCCGAAGAGGTGGATATGTTTACAGTCGTATTGATAGGCAACTCACAGTCCTACGAATGGAACGGAGCCTTCATCACTCCGCGCGGCTATTACCGGGACACGAATACCGAAGCCACGGGCATCGGGCAAGACATCATGATTCGCAGTTTCCGCACCATCGAAAAGGAACTGAAGAACAAGCATATTCCCCTCGACCATAAATGGGCTTTACTCCATGCCATACATACCACCGCCGATTTTGAAATGGAGCATCTGCTGCATACGGACGAAGGTGCCGTGGCTTCCTTGTATCAAGTCATCGAGAAAGGCGGAATCAAGACGATTGTCACAGACGTCACGATGGCAGCCAGCGGTATCCGCAAAGGAGCTTTGCAGCGGCTGGGCATAGAGGTGAAATGTTACCTCGGCGACCCGCGCACGGCGACGATGGCTGCAGAGAAAGGCATCACCCGTACCCAGGCAGGCATCCGTCTGGCTGTGGAGGAGCATCCCGATGCTTTCTTTGTATTCGGCAATGCACCTACGGCACTTATGGAACTCTGCGACCTGATACGTAAGGGCAAGGCACATCCTGTGGGCATTGTTGCCGCACCGGTAGGCTTTGTGCATGTGCAAGAGTCCAAACACATGGTGAAACCCTTTACGGAAATACCCAAGATTATCGTAGAAGGACGTAGGGGAGGCAGCAACTTGGCTGCCACGCTGGTGAACTCCGTGTTGTGCTACAACGATGCGGAGCAGTTGCGCCCCGGGAGGGATGTGTAAGTGAAAAGAGACATTCCATAACATTACTTGTTACGACTGATAACATTACTTGTTATGCCCCCTTACATTACTTGATATTTTCATAAGATTACTCATTGAATGAAACACAGATTTATAATCATAGGAATGGATGATAACCGTTCC
>OFEY01000927.1_pt1 | contig 21561 bp, 16 predicted proteins | sample 1521251 | NCBI WGS metagenome assembly OFEY01 (sample SAMEA3504100, study PRJEB24116) | mouse gut metagenome | biome: mouse gut; feature: mouse-associated habitat; material: faeces | place: Denmark | collected 2011
CAAAAAAATCAAGCGTGCTCTCCAGATCATCCGCAGCAAAGGCCAAACGCTTGGGTATCCCGGTCGTTCCGGAAGTGGAAAGGGTGACGATGCGGGCAATTTCATCCAATGGCACGCAGAGAAAACGTCCGCCATCCCGCTTGATATCCGCCGCCTCGGTTAAGGGAATTTCGGCCACATCGAAAGGCTCGCGGGGCCACATCCCCGTCTCAATCAGGTCGCCCCGCCGTTCAAAAAGGCCGGCCAGCCGCTTCCGGTAAAAGACGCCGTTTCTCCGAACATGGCGCAACACGGCATTGAAACGCGCCAACTGGACACGCAGCACGCTCTGAGGAGTGGCCGCATCAAGCCCACAACGGTGAGCAATCCAGCCGTCCAGAAAAGGAGACATTAAGCGCGTCCCCGGTAAAGTGCGGTGCCGTCAAAAGAGGTCAGGTTGTAAAGACAGAAGGGGATCAAGAGGCCGCCGGGGTTGACCACATGGATGCAACAGCCCTTCACTCGCTCAAGGTCCAAGGTCATGGCGTCCTGAAAAGCCATGCAGGACAGGGTGAAGCGTTGATGTATTCCCGCCGAGGCTAAAAAACGATCAAAATCATCTCCTTCGGCCATATCGGATGGCGAGGGATGCGGCGCTGTCCAATGCCGGACGGCAAAGGCTTTCGCCTTGCGCGCACCCTCGGCGGCGGACGGCGTCCCTCCACAATCACAGGAAGCGGGAGCACCCTCCACCAGTTCAAGCCCCTCCCCGACACGGCGATAGACGGCGCTGAACGAACACAGAGCATTTTCGCAACCGGGCGGATGGAAATCCGTCCAGCGTATCATTCCCTGCGACTGCTCGGCCAGGGCACGGGCTATTTCCGGCAGGGTCACGCGGGGCGCGGCGTCCGAACGCCACGGGCAGCGGCCAAAAGCGGACAAAGGTTGGAAATGGACGCCGCGCACGTGCGGTCCGAGGCGCAACGCCATCTCCACAAGCTTCCACAGCCCGTCCACGTTGACGCCCCCGGCAACTGTGGCCACCAGTACGACGCCAAGGCCCGCTTCGCCGCAGGCCCGGATTGCCTCCAGCTTGTATGCGAGGCATGGTCTGCCGCGCAGGATTTCGTGAGCCTTATCCTCTGCGGCATCGCATTGCAGATAAACGGAATCGAGCCCTGCGGCCTTGAGGGATGCCGCGTATCCCGCTTCCGTCCCCAAACGCAGGCCGTTGGTATTGCATTGGACCAGCCCGAAGCCTCTTTCCCGCGCCATACGGATGATGCTGGGGAGATCATCCCGGACGGTGGGCTCTCCGCCGGAAAGCTGAATATTGCAGGCCCCGGACGCCTCATGCAGCCGATCCATCTGGAAAGCGATGCGTTCAAGGGAAGGATCGGGGTGCGGGGCCGTTCCCGCGCCAGCATAGCAGACCGGGCAGCGCAAATGGCACCGCTCCGTAACCTCGATAAGCCCCGTGCAGGTATGTTGACCGTGGTCCGGGCACAGGCCGCAATCATAAGGGCAGCCCCTTTCCCGTTCCGTGAAGGGACGGCGCGGATAGGAAGGCATCTTGTCCCGCACCCATGAACGGAAATCCGGCTCCCCCCGCCAGACAGGGGCCGAAAATACGCCGTGCTCGGGACAGCTTTTCCGCAGTACGACCGCACCACCCTCCTCCGCATATTCCGCGGGTACCCGGCCCAAACAGACGGGGCACACGCTTTCGGTCGGCAAGGGCAAGGGACGGAAAGCGTTCATCGAGCCTCCGTCATGTCAATGCCGTAGGCGTCGCACAGCTCGACAAGCTTCTCCCAACAATCCGCCAGCAGATCGCCGCAGAGCATCATGTCCGCGCCGCCGCCCGTCTCAGCCTGTATGGAGGGACATGAAACGTCCCGGCATGTGCCCGTACAGACGCGTCCAATGAACCATGTTGCGTAGTCGTTGATCAAGGGCTCGGCCATCGGATACGGGGCTTCGTCCGAGGCTCCCTTGCAGACCAGATAACCAAGAGCCGCCGCGCCGCCCGTCAGCAGGCCGCACGCCCCGCCGCTCTGCCCCATGCCGTGGCAGAGGCCGCCCATCGCACGCACCAGACCCGGATTTTCCACGCCCTGCGCGCGCAGAATCATCAACATAAGAAGCTGGCTGCAACAATAGCCTTCCCGTACCCACGGTACCAGTTCCAGCATCACTGCGTTCATTCATTCCCCTTTTCCGCAACGAACATCCAATAGCCTAACCGCGAGGAAGAGTGACACCCCGAGCCGCCGCAGGGCACGCCCATCCATGCCAGCAGATCGGCACGCGGCACCCCCTGAAAAAGCAGACGCCCCGCAAGCTCGGCCAAAAGCCGCGAGTGATCCTCGGCCTCCCTGATCCGGAAGCCTTGCCCGCATAAAGACTGCATCAAGTCGCCTACCTGCAAAGCCCCGGCCGCACATCCCTGCCCAGTAGAACCTTCCCGTTTTTCCCGTAGGACAATGTCCGTCAGCAGAAGCTGCCCGCCGGGGCGCAGAACTCGCCACATGTCGGAAAGGGCCTCCTCAACCGACGAAGCCAAGGAAAGGACACACTCGCAGATGACGCCGTCCACGCTCCCGTCACGCAAGGGAAGCCGCCCCATGTCCCCCGCCGCCACAGGCAAAGCCGAGCGCTGCCGGGCTTCCCGCAACATGGCAGGCGAACTATCCACGCCCACCCCGTGCAAACCGCACGCTTCCAACAGGCCAAGCGTCACACCGGGGCCGCAACCCACGTCCACCACACGCTCTGCGGACCGGAAGCCGCAAAGGGCAAGGCCGCGTCGGGTCAAAGCCGCACCGCCGGGCCGCAAACAGCCGTCCGCCGCCTCGCGGAACAGCCGAGACTCATACAGGGGCTTCATTTATCTTCAAGCAACGCTTCAACTTCCGCCATTTTCCCCTCGGCCAGCGATTTTGGGATCATGGTCAGGCCGCAGGAGGGGCAACGAGGCAAGGAAACGTCAAAGGCGCTGCCCAGATAGCCAACCTGCACCCGCACCTGTTCCAAAGGGACGCCGCAACGCGCGCATACCCAATCGCCGGGGTCCGGCTCATACCGAGGTTCCATAGCCATGAGGATTCCCCCTACAGATGAAACGGATTACGGGACGCTTCATAACGTCCCTCCGGCGTCGACGTGCCGGGCACTTCCATACGGTGGCAGTAGGCGTCATGCACAATGTAGACACCTTCTTCCACGGCGTACTCAACCCAAAACGTGACCCGCACGGGACGCAGGGAGGCCAGAAAATGCCCGTTGTCCCTGTTGAGGAACTTGTCTCCCGTGACTTCCGCATGGCGGACGACGCGCACGGCATCTTCACGCAAGATATGGCGCTCTTCCATGCGTTCGAGCACATCCAGGGCGATACGGACCACAAGGCCGTCATCACCCGGCGTAGCGGCCTCTTGTCCACAATAGCGCTCAAGTACCCGCGACCGTAGCGCAGCCCGGCCAGCCCGCCGCGCCGAAAGCCCCGGTCCTTTGGCCCGCGCCGTTTCGGAAAGAGGGGCCTCAGTGGGTAAAAGGACATCCAGCATATGCAGCGAAGGTTTGCCTCCCGCAGCCAGCCGATCCCGGCACATAATGCATGAGGCTACGGCATCGTGCTCCAGCTGGGCCGCCCGGTCCGCCGCAAAGGAGGCGGCAAGCCCGGGGTCGACGTTCCACAGAAGGCCGCCGTAACCACAACATGGCGTCGTCTCGCCCGTCAGCCGGGGTTCCTCAATGCGCACGCCCCGTTTGGCAAGAAGACTGCGCACGGCCCCGCGCCATTTTTCGTCGTGCCGTGCCGAACAGGGATCATGAACGCTCAAGACAGGCGCTTCATCGCAACATGTCAGAGCGGGAGTCTCAAACGGACATTCAGCGTCCAACACTTCCCAAAGAGACACCACAACCATGTCGGGTGCGGCCTCGCGCAGGGTTTTGCAACAGGAGGCGCAGGCGGCAATTACGCGGGGTTTTCCGAGGGATTCCCATTCTCGGCGCAGTGCAGCGAGGCTTTCCGCGAAAAGCCCCTCTTCTCCGGCCCAGCGCGCGGGGACACCGCAACAGCGCAGCATCAGCCCCACGCCGCCCGACAAACTGCCCCGCAAGTGTTCGTAGACGCTCAGAACCTGCGCGCCCCGTCCGCCCGCAAGCTGACAGCCGGGGAAAAAGACATGCTCACAGCGGCCTGCCTCCGAGCCTGCGTAGGTCAAGGCACAATCCGGGCCGTTGCTGACGGCCATGTCCTCCAGTGCGAACTCATGGGCGGAAGGCGGCATCATGCCCCGGCGCACCATGTCCTGACGGAAAGAGAGGCAAAGGTCCGCCATGGAAAAACCTTCGGGACACAAAACCTCGCACTGCCCGCAGAGGGCGCAGCTGTTGATCAAGGTATTGGCCTGATGATGGCCTTTGACGATGGCGGCGTTGTTGTACATCTGGCGGGCGTAGACACGAGGATATGCCTTGTATTTCTGCATATACAGGCATTCGCGCACGCAGATGAGGCACTCGCATTGCAAACAGCGCCCCGCTTCCGTACGCGCCTCTTCCGACGAATAGCCGCCTGCCTCATCCAGAGGCTCCACCCGTCCCCACGGCGCCACACCGTCAAGAGGCGTATGCAGGCGGGTCGCCGGGGCTCCCTCGTTTTCCCGGGATGCTGTCAGCGACACTCCGGTCATCTGGCGTTCCATCGTCATGGCGGCACGACGGCCCTCCGCCGCCCACGCTACGGGCGTCTTGGCTCCATCCGGCGCGGGCCAACCGCCGAAACAGACCGAAGGCGAGGTCCCCGCCTCCAAAAGAGTGACAGGATCAATCAGCTCACGAGCAGGGGCCAAAGCCGGCGCACAGCTTACGTCCACAAAGCGGGCATCGGCAGCTTCCTCAAGGAGAGAAGCCTCCAACCTCCGCCGCGTCAACGTAACGCCCCCTCGCCGCAAGACTTCAAGTTCCGCTTCAAGGACTTCCAGAGATAACGTCTTGAAGGCATCCAGCAAGCCCGAGCCCGGTTTTTCGCCTTCATAAAAAAGTTCAACAGGATAGCCCTTACGGGACAAATCCCATGCCGCAACGAGGCCCGCCATGCCGTCCCCGATGACGACCACTCGTTTGTTCTTGGGAGGCCGGGGCAGCAGGCGCGTCTGCGGAGAAGAGAGGGAAACACAGGCCCGCTCCAGCGCGCCCACGGCAATGGAGCCGCCGAGTTCCCGGCGGAGACAGTCACCTTCGCAAGGGTGCTCGCAAATCCTGCCGAGAACGCCGGGCAAGGGAAGATAGCGTTCCATGACCTTGCGTGCCCCCGCCACATCGCCGTGCGCCATATGCTCCAGAAAGGGCCGCACGTCCATGTGCAGCGGGCAGGCGGCCCGGCATTTGGGCATGTCCTCCTGCGTGCACTGACGCTCCCAGCTTCGTAAATCGGCCTGTTCCATACCGTCTCCCCGTGATGAAAATACCCCTCCCGGCCTTCCATACTCACGTTACAAAAAACCGGGAGGGTTTGTCCGGCCCTTACGGACCGGACCTTCATTCTTCAATTACTTCTTCAACGCGGCGAGCACCTTTTCGGGACGGGCGGGAAGATGCGTCACCCGCGCGCCGCAGGCATGGTAGATGCCGTTGATGATGGCCGCGTGCGGGGCCGTCAGGGGCAGCTCGCCCACGCCCGAGGCACCGAAGGGGCCGTCCTTGCGCGGCGTTTCCACGTAGATGAGTTCGATGTCGTCGGGAACATCCTTGATGTAGGGAAGTCCCGCGCCCACCAAAGAGGCGTGCTTTTTGATATCCTCATAGTCTTCGGACAGAGCGAGGCCGATACCCTGCGCAAGGCCGCCGTACAACTGGCCGTCCGTGACGAGGCGGTTGTTCACCTTACCGATGTCGGCCACCATGGTCAGCTTTTCAACTGTAGTCTTGCCCGTGGCAAGCTCCACGGCTACCTCGGCCATGAACAGGCCGTACATGTAGCAGCAGAAAGGCTCGCCCTGCGCCTTTTCGTCCGGGGACGTACACGGCGTGGTCCACTTGCCGTACTGCCGCACCTCACGGCCTTCGGCCTTCATTTCCTCATAGGTGTAGAAGCCGCCGCCGGGCTTCTTCATGGCCTCGACGAGCGTTTCACAGGCCACGCGGATGGCGTTGCCCACCACGAGCTGCGAACGCGAACCCCCTGCGGGTCCGCCCACCGGGGCCTTGGAGGTGTCGTTCATGACCAGCCGGATGTGATCGGCGGCGATGTTCAGGGGACGCAGAGCCTCATGCGCGGTGCCGAGTGCGCCCGCGTCCGCGCCCTGTCCGTGGTCGCCCCAGCACACGCCGATGGTGACCGTGCCGTCCTCGTTATCCTGACCCCAGCTTTCCGCCGAGTCCGGCCCGTCAAGGCCGCAGCCGTAGATGCCGATGGAGAGGCCCACGCCGCGCTTGACCGCGTCGGTGGAGTGCGCAGCGGCCTTTTCCTTGGCGGCCTGATATTTCGGACGCAGGATGTCGATCATTTCCGGCAGGCTGAAGACTTCGGGCGTCTGGCCGGAAGGATTGGTGTCGCCGGGCCGATAGCAGTTGATCGCGCGCAGTTCCAGCGGGTCCATGCCGAGCTTTTCGGCCAGCTCGTCCATGAGCACTTCGGAGGGGAATTCGCTTTCCGGCGCGCCGTAGCCGCGGAAGGCCGCGCCCCACGCGTGGTTGGTACACACAGTACGACCGATGCCGCGGATGTTCTCAATGCCGTAGCCTGCCCCGATGTACTGCGCTCCGCGCAGGGTCAGGAGATCGCCGAATTCCGAATAGGGACCGTGGTCCACGATCCAGTCGGCTTCCATCGCCTTGATCTTGCCCGTGGCCTTGTCCGCCGCGTAACGCACGGTGGTGAAGAAGGGCGAGCGCTTGCCGGTGTACTGCTGTTGCTGCTCATAGTTGTAGTGCAAGTGGCAGGGACGCCCGGTCGCCAGCACGGCCACGCCGATGAGGGCTTCCATGGTCGGGCTGAACTTGTAGCCGAAGGTGCCGCCCGCGTTGCACTGCACCATGATCATGTCCTTTCCGAAATCCAGCCCCAGACCGGGCGCGATCATCAGGCCATGCAGGTGCAGGCCGATGGATTTCGAATGGATGACCAGCTTGCCTTCTTCGTTCATATAGCCGTAGCCCACGTCCGGCTCGATGGGCAAATGAGGCTGACGCTGCGTGTAGAAGCTGTCTTCCACCACCACGTTGGCGGCGTCGCTGAAGAAGGGTGCGGTTTCCCCGCCCTTCTCTTCCTTCTGCTCGAAATAGACGTTGGGGGTGCCGGGATGGATTTCGATGGCGTCAGGAGCCATTGCGTCCGGGGCGTTCAGATATTCGGGCAGCAGTTCAAGATCGAATTTCACCTTGTCCGCCGCCGCGCGCGCATGGGCTTCGGAGTCGGCGCAGACGATGGCGAGAGCGTCGCCATACTGGAATATTTTGGTATCGTTCAGAATCGGGCGGTCCCATCCGTCACCCTTGTTGGTGGGGAAGGTAATGAGGCCGGTGATCCGGTTCTTGCCCTTCACGTCCTTGTGCGTGAGCACGCGGAAGACGCCGGGCATCTTTTCCGCTTCGGAGGTATCAATACCCTTGATATTGGCATGAGACACCTTGGCCTGCGCGAGGGCCAGATGCAGCGTATTGGGCGGCATTTTGAGGCCGGTGTCCGCGCCGAAATCGTGCGTGCCGGTCACCTTGGCGACGGCATTGGGACGCGGGCGGCGCGAGCCCCACGTGCGGCCATCCACGGGTTCCTTGTATTCGATATCCTTGACGGATTTTTCGCCGCGCATAACCGCGGCGGCGTCCATGACGGCGTCGACGAGCGGTTTGTAGCCGGTACAGCGGCAGGCGTTGCGATGGCTCTGGAACCAGTCGCGCACCTCGGCGCGCGTGGGCGCGGGATTGTTGTCGAGCAAGCACTTGGCAGAGACGATGAAGCCGGGCGTACAGAAGCCGCACTGCGCGCCGCCGTGATACATCCAAGCCATCTGCAAGGGATGCAGATGTTCGGGCGTACCGATCCCCTCAAGGGTGATGACGGCGGCGTTATCCTGAACGCGCTTCATTTTTAAAGTACAGGTGCGCACCAACTTGCCGTCAATGATGACGTTACAGGCGCCGCACTGCCCCGTGCCGCACCCCACCTTTACGCTGGTCAGCAAGAGCTGGCCGCGCAGCACGTCCGCCAATGAATCCTCGGGATTCACCAGCAGCGTTTTCGTCATACCGTTCACCACGAGCGTCTTCGAAATCATACGCCTCTCCTTGCGTGCCCGGGCGCGCTTGCCACAGCCCCGGGGGTTCTGGACAGCCCGGCCACAGGATTCCCTTTTGGCCGGTTCCCTTGTAACCTTGTCGAGTAGGGCCAAGGCACGCTTTCATACGAAACCGCGCCGCAGCCGGACGCAAACGTCCATGCAACATGCCTTAAAAAGCATGTATGTTTATTTGTACATATAAGAAGCGCCCTATCCTGTCAATGAGGTCAGCCTCAAATCAACCGAAGGTCGTCATTCATGGAACATTCCTCTCGTTTCTTTCAAAACACCGCCTGCGCCCATTTCCCCTGTCACCCACAGGCCAATGCGGAAGCCTTCAATTGTCTTTTTTGCTATTGCCCCCTGTATTTCCTTGAGGAATGCCCGGGGGCCCCTCGCTGGACATCCCGCGGCGTCAAAGATTGCTCAGCCTGCCGCTTTCCCCATAGGCCGGAGAACTACGACGCCGTCATCGCCCGCCTCTCCGCAGCGATTCGTGACCGGGCCGCGAAACGTGCTCCAGAAGAACGTTAAAGCGTTCCTTTAATAAAAAGCCTCCGCCAAACGGCATCCCGTATATCTCACCGCATACGACGCCGCCCACGCAGAGAAAACGAAAAGAGGGCTCGACAGCCCCGGGAATGATCTTATTTGAAAAACGATTGGCCCTGCGTTATAGTCCTCCCCTTCCAAAACGTTCAATGCTGAAGGAAAAATCATGTCCCAAGAGCACCTGAAAGAGGCTGAAAAGGCCCTCGCCCAAGTCGAAGCCCATGTGGAAACCCTGACGCCTCAGACCGAGGCCCGCCACACGGCGGAACGCATCCGCGACAACCTCTCCGCCTGCATCGCTATGGGGAAATGCAATCCGAAGGCAGCGGAAATCCTGCTCCCCAACGTGCTGCACGCCGCCCACGACTATCTGGCCGCGCTCGGCAAAAAGTGAGGCCCATTCCGGGCCGCCGCCCCGCAAGCCCGGAAAGATTCGGCTGACGAATATTCCGGGCTTGCCGCGTTTCCCTTTCCGGCAAAAAGGGCCGTTTTCCCCTCATTCCGCCGCGTGACACCGGGCGGTTCGACGAGGTTCGCGTGCGTCTGCTGACAGTCCTCCTTTTCGGCGTCTTTCTTGTGGCCACCCAGATTTTTCTGGTGCTCAAGGCCATGCAGGATAACCTCTTCGAGCGGAACGTCGACCCGGTCGACGCCATCGTCGAGCGCCAGACATCCATCCTTGGGGAGCTTTCCCCCAAGGAGCGGGCGTGGCTCGACAAGCACCATACCGTCCGGGTAGGTATCGACCCCGACTTTTATCCGATGGAACGGTTTGACGCCGAGGGGCGTTATACGGGCATTGGTCCGGATTATCTGCGTATCCTGCAAAAGGTGACCGGTCTGACCTTCCACGTCGCGCCGCCCGCGGACTGGACCGACACCACGGACATGGCCGAAAACAAGAAGGTCGACATGTACATCGCGGCGGCGGAAACGCACCACCGGGCGCAGTACATGCTCTTCACGCCCTCTTACATCGTCCTGCCGGGCATCATCGTCACACGCCAGCCCACGCCGGAACATCCCGACGCGGCCTCGGCCAACGGCACGATCAAGGACCTCGCCGGAAAGCGGGTCGCGGTGGTCAACCGCTACTCATGGCACGACTTCCTCGAAGAGCTGCACCCAGAAATCCATCCCGTGGTCGTCAAAAACACGCTGGAAGGTTTGCAGAAAGTGGCTTTCGGGGAAGCGGACGCCATGATCGACTACCAGTTCAATATTACGGAAAAAATCAGCAACAGCGGTATCCGCAATCTCCATGTGGCCGGTGCCGTGGACGCGCCTTACGGCCACGCCTTCGGCATCCGCAGAGACTGGCCCGAGCTGCACGGCATCGTCAACAAGGCCCTGTCGCGGATCGCGCCGGAAGAGCGGCGGATCATCGCGCAAAAATGGTTGCAGCCCTACGAAAAAAAGGCGTTCTCGAAGCAGACCATCTGGATGATGCTCTTTGCCGCCGAGGTGCTGTTCACGGTCTTTGCCTTCGTGCTCTACTGGAACTTCTCGCTCAAGCGGCAGGTGGCCCGCCGCACCGCCCAGCTCAATCAGGAGCTCGTCAAATACGACCGCGCCGAAAAGGAATTGCGCGAAAGCCGGGCCATGCTGGAACAGTCGAATCTGGAACTGGAACGCCGGGTCAACGAGCGTACCCGCGACCTGCAGGAAATCAACGCCGAGCTCCAGCTCGCCAAGGAAGCTGCAGACGCCGCGACCACGGCCAAAAGCCAGTTTCTCGCCAACATCAGCCATGAAATCCGCACCCCCCTGCACGGGATTATGGCCTTTGCGGAACTTGCGCTGCTGAAGGAAAAGACGCCCCCGCACCGCTATCTGCGCGCCATCCTGCAATCCTCGCGCGCCCTGCTTGAAATCATCAACGATCTTCTGGACGTATCCAAAATCGAGGCCGGGCATCTTGAACTGGAGCAGGCCCCCTTCATGCTTGACGATGTGGTGCACCATGTCTGTACCGTGGCCCTGCACAACGCACAGGCAGGCGGGATCGAACTTGTGGTGGACATGGACCCGTCCATGCAGCTCGCCCTGGTGGGTGACGCCGGGCGTTTGCAGCAGATCATTATGAACTTGGTGACCAACGCGGTGAAGTTCACGGGGCCGGGCGGCCAAATCTGCGTAACCCTCAAGCAGGCGCACGCCGAGCCGCAGCCCGCCGATCTGCCGGAACAGCGGCGGGTACAGATCATCTGTTTCGTGCGCGACACCGGGGTGGGGATCGCCCCCGAATTTCTGAGCCAGCTTTTTCAGCCTTTCCGTCAGGTGGACGCCTCCACCACCCGGCGGCACGGCGGCACGGGCCTCGGCCTGTGCATCTGCCGCCAGCTTGTAGAAATGATGCGCGGCGAAATATGGGTGGAGTCCGAGCCCAACGTGGGCAGTACCTTCGCCTTTTCCGTCCCCCTGCTCACCCAGCCCAACGCAGGCGAGACGGCCCGCCTCCCCGAGCCGCCTGATCCGCCGATCCATGCGCTCATCCTCAGCGATTCGCCCTTGCAAACGGAAATCCTCTGCCGCCATTTCGCCGCGCTGGGCATCGGCATCCTGACCGCCGCAACCACCGAGGAGGCAGTACGCCAAGCGCAATCCCTGCCCCGCAAGGAGCCCGATCTCCTCTTCCTCGACCGCAAGCTGGCCGAACCGAATACCCTCTATGCCCTGCGCGCCCTCCGCACGGCTTTTGGCCGCACCATTCCGGCCATTCTCATGGACGAGCACGCGGGCGAGCAAATCCTGTCCGACTCCAACCGCGAAGCCGCCCAACACGACGGACAGGTGGCGATCCTCTCCCTTGTGACCCTGCGCGGGCTGCACGAATCCATCATTTCACTCAACCAACCCTGTCTGGTAGCCTATTCGGGACGGCTCCACGCCCTGCCAACGCCCATGGAAACGCCGCTCTTCCACGACGTCCGCATCCTTGTGGCGGAGGATAACCCCACCAATCAGGAAATCATGGAAGCCCTCTTCGAGGACACGGGCGTACAACTGACCATCGTCAGCAACGGCAAGCAGGCTCTGGACGCGCTGCGCGTGGGGGCCCAGCGCGGGGAACACTTCGATCTCGTACTCATGGACGTGCAGATGCCGGTCATGGACGGCTATGAGGCCACCCGGATCATCCGCACCATGCCCGAGCTGGACGGCCTGCCCATCGTCGCCATCACCGCCCACGCCATGCATGAGGACAAGATGCGCGCCCTTTCCGCAGGCATTGCCCGCTACCTCTCCAAACCCCTCAGCCGGGCCGCCCTCTTCGGCACGCTGCGCGCGCTCCTGCCCAACAAGATCATGCCCCGTCAGCCCGAACAGGCCGCGCCGCAGGAAAGGGCCGCCGCGCCGTCCGCCCAGCCTCTGGCCGCCCTGCCGCCCTGTCTGGACGCCCGCGCCGTGGAGCGGCTCAACGTCTCGCCCGAAACATATCAAAAGATTGTGCGCGGGTATGTCCGCAACACCTCGGAAGCTATCCCCGCCCTGCGCAAGGGCCTCTATCTTGATGCGACGGATGGGGAACCCGCCCTGTGCCGCCCCTCCTGGGAATGGATCATCCGGGAAGCCCACAACCTCAAGGGCGCCTCGGCCAACGTGGGGGCGGTGGCCGTGCAACAGGACGCCCACGCGCTGGAAGTGGCCGCGCGGCGGGTCTTTGGCGAGCACGGCCCTGTGGCCTTGCAGCGCGGTGAGCTTGAAAGCGTCTTTGCCCCCCTCCTCAACGCGCTGGAAGTGGCCTTCGCCACGGTACGCGCTTCCGTTCTGGACTTCCTGCCGGAGACGCGAACTGAAACCGGACCGGACGCCTCCCTGCGCCCCGGCCTGCTCGACGCCGCGCAGCAAGCGCAGGTGCGGCACCTCAAGGACATGCTCGCCTTGGCCGATCCCGACCGCGTAGCGGAGGCGCTGGCGCCGCTCTCGGACTTCCTTGCCCCGGCTCTCATGGAACAATTGCAGAGCGCCGTCGATTTGTATGACTATGACGAGGCCCTCGCCTTGCTGGATACGCCACCGGATATGCCCGTGTAAGTGGAGCCCCTTATGGAACAGGAATACGAAAAGCCCCTCGTGCTGGTGGTCGACGACGACCCCACCAACCTGCGCATCCTCGTCAGCAAGCTCAATCGGGAATATCGCCTCGGCGTCGCCAAGAGCGGAACCAAGGCCCTTGAATACATGAAAAAACAGATTCCCGATCTGGTTCTGCTCGACGTGATGATGCCGGATATGGACGGCTATGAGGTCTGTGGGCACATCAAGCGCGAGCCGCGCCTCAGCGACGTTCCGGTGATCTTCATTTCCTATGTGGACGATCCCAGCCAGAAAACGCGAGGCTTCGAGGTGGGCGGCGTCGACTACATCACCAAGCCCTTTCATGACGCCGAAGTGCTGGCCCGCGTGCGCACGCACATCATGATCAAGCAGATGCGCGAGCAGCTCAAACGCCACAACGCCCAGATCGGCAAGGAACTGGACGAGCACCGGCGGCAGCTTCTCGCCCTGCTCGACAACCTGCCCGGGTTGGCCTACCGGGAAATCGTGGCCGAGGGCATCCCCGACGCTCGCCGGGCGGTCAACTTCGTCAGCGACGGCGTGCTCGGTCTGACGGGCTACGCCCCTGAACGGTTCATGGGCGAGGAGCGGCTCGGCCTGCTGGACATCGCCCATGAGGAGGACCGCGAGACCATCCGCCGCACCATTGACGCGGCCCTGAAGGAACGCCGCCGCTGGGAACTCATCTACCGCATCATCACGGCGTGGGGCGAGGAAAAATGGGTCTGGGAACAGTCTTCCGGGGCTTTCGACGCTTCGGGGAAGCTCATCACCATCGAAGGCCTCGTCAACGACATCACCGAAAAACAAAAAAATGAGCTTGGCATCCGCCGCGAAAACGAAAAACTCCGCGAACGCCTCAAGGCCCGCTGCTTTACCAACATCGTGGGCGACTCCCCGCCCATGCGCGAGGTGTTTGAACTCATCGCCCGCGCCGGAGGCACCGAAGACTGCGTGGTCATCTTCGGAGAATCGGGTACGGGCAAGGAGCTGGCCGCCCGTGCCGTACACGAGTGCAGCGCCCGCTGCGACAAGCCTTTCATCGCGGTGAACTGCGGGGCCATCCCGGAAAATCTCTTCGAAAGCGAATTCTTCGGCTACAAAAAAGGCGCGTTCACCGGCGCGCTGGCCGATCGCAAGGGCTGCCTCGACCGTGCCGACGGCGGTACCCTTTTCCTCGACGAGCTGGGGGAATTGAGCCTCTCCGCCCAGACCAAGCTCCTGCGCGCCATCGAAGGACAGGGTTTTACCCCCGTAGGCGGTTCTGAACTGCACAAGCCCAATTTCCGCATCATCGCCGCCACCAACCGGAATCTGGCCGAGCGTGTGGGTGAGGGCAAGATGCGCGAGGATTTCTTCTACCGCATCCACGTCATCCCGATCCACCTCCCGCCCCTGCGCCAGCGCAAGGAAGACATCCCTCTGCTCGTGGAATATTTCCTGAACGCCTACCCGCGCGTTGGCGATCTGCCAGCCATGAACGGCGAAGTCATGCAGGCGTTCATGCAGTATGACTGGCCGGGTAACATCCGTGAATTACACAACACCCTCTACCGTTACCTTACACTGGGCAAGGTCCAGCTCGGCACGCTGCAAGTGGGCTCGGATCAGGCCGCCCCCGCCGAGTGTCTGGACGGCGGCCAGCGCCCGGCTTTCCTTCAGGAGCCGCTCGCCACGGCGCTGGACCGCTTCGAGCGCGACTATCTCCTCGAAATCCTGCGCCGCAACGAATGGAAGCGCGCGGAAACGGCGGAACTGCTGGGTATCGACCGCCGCACGCTCTTTCGCAAGATCAAGCAGTTCGGATTGGAGGACGAAGAGGGAAAATAGCGCGGACCGGAAGAAGGTCGGAATCGGCTACCAGCGGCTGAAAGGCAGGACGGACAGGGAGGCATTGGAATAGCGGCGGGCCCCCGTAACCTCCTCCCCGATCCATTCGGGCTTCTCGAAAGGCTGCGCCTCGTAGGAAAGCTCGATCTCGGCGACGATAAGGCCCGCGTTCTCCTCAAAAAATTCGTCGACTTCCCATACAAAGCCCTTGTAGGGCACGGCGTAGCGGCGTTTTTGAATCAGGGGCCGCTGCGCCAGCGTGTCCAGCATGAGGTCCGCCTCTTCCACAGGAATCTCATATTCAAACTCCTGTCGGGCAAGCCCCTGCGAGGGTCCCTTAATGGTGAGTACACCCCGTGCCCCTTCGGTGCGGACCCGCACCGTACAGGGCCGGGTTTGCAAGTAACCCTGCCGGAAAGGGACGCCCTCGGCCAAATCCCGCCAAGCCTCGCCCCGGACCAAAAATTTACGCTCGATTTCCATTTTCATGCCATTTCCTCCCCATTCGTTTGAACCGTGCCTGTTTCACTCTCTCCCCTCCCCGTCCATCGCGGCTGTGTCAGACTAGCTTTTTTGCTCCAAGGGGTACAGGAGAATCCGCCGGCCCTTCTCCGTCCCTTGCTGGAAAAAGTTTTTCCACTGCGCCCACCGGGGTGGTGACGGCCATCGCCGGACCCCTTTGTTCTCACTCCACCTGGGTAAACACATTCTTCTCCTCTGTCTTGGCTACGTCCCTACGGCGGACACTCTATAAACCGCAAAGAGGCGATGATGAGATACCGATCTTCAGAAAAACGGGCTCCCCGGTACGACTCCACATCCCAAACACTTGGTTCACGACCGTGAAATCCCGAAAACGTCCCGTACAGTCGCCTTGCGCCGCAGCCTTCCGCCAGCGGCCGAAGAAGCACGGCCACTTGCGGACCGGACCCAAACGGTGTACAGATGCCGATTCCGTCAGGTATGACGCGCCCCTTTTTCCGGCTGGTCCCGTCCGGCCCATCCATGAGGATACATTCTTGAAAGAACTCACCCGTAACGAAAAGCTTCGCAACATCGCCATCATCGCCCACGTTGACCACGGCAAGACCACGCTTGTGGATGCCCTCTTCCGCCAAAGCGGGGTCTTCCGAAACGATCAGCAAGTCGATGACCGCATCATGGACAGCATGGACCTTGAACGGGAACGCGGGATCACCATTGCCGCGAAAAACTGCGCCGTCAGCTGGAACGGCGTCAAGATCAACATCATCGACACCCCCGGCCACGCCGACTTCGGCGGCGAGGTGGAACGCGCCCTGTCCATGGCGGACGGCGCCATTCTCCTTGTGGACGCGGCGGAAGGCCCGCTCCCGCAGACCCGCTTCGTCCTGCGCAAGGCACTGGAGGCGGGACTCAAGATCATCGTGGTCATCAACAAGATCGACCGTAAGGACGCCCGCGCGCAGGAAGTCCTCAACGAAGTCTACGATCTCTTCATCGATCTCGACGCCACTGAGGAACAGTTGGAATTCCCCGTGCTCTACGCCATTGGGCGCGACGCCGTGGCCATGCGCGCCCTCGACGATCCGCGCGTGGACCTTTCTCCGCTTTTTGAAACCATCCTTAATGTGGTTCCCGGCCCCGCCTATGATCCCGAAGAACCTTTCCAGATGCTGGTTTCCGACCTTGACTATTCCGAATATCTCGGTCGTCTGGCCGTGGGCCGCAGCCTGCATGGGCAGGTGCGTTCCAACGATGCTCTGGTGTGCGTGAACGAAGCCGGTACCCCCGTACCCCTGCGCGTGACCCGCCTGCAAGCCTACGAAGGGCTGCGCCTTGTGGACATCACCGAGGCCATGCCCGGCGACATCGTGATCATTGCAGGCATGGACGACGTAGCCATCGGCGACACCATCTGCACCAAGAACGACATCCGCGTCCTGCCTCGCCTGCGCGTGGACGAGCCCACCGTGGCGATGCGCTTCACCATCAACACCTCGCCGCTGGCCGGGTGCGAGGGCAAGAACGTCCAGTCGCGCAAGATACGCGACCGCCTGCTCAAGGAAGCCCTGACCAACGTAGCCATCAAGATTGAGGAACCCGAGGAAAAGGACAGCTTCATCGTCAAGGGCCGCGGCGAATTCCAGATGGCCATCCTCATCGAAACCATGCGCCGTGAAGATTTCGAGCTCTGCGTAGGCCGCCCCGAAGTCATCTTCAAGACCGACGAACACGGCGAGCACCTTGAACCCATCGAACAGCTTTACGTGGATTGCGATGAAGCCTTCATGGGCGTGGTGACGGACAAGCTGGCGCAGCGCAAAGGCCGTATGCTCAATTGCGTGAACAACGGCACGGGCCGCGTGCGTCTTGAGTTCTCCGTGCCCTCGCGCGGACTCATCGGCTACCGGGACGAATTCCTCACCGACACCAAGGGCACCGGAATCATGAATTCCCTGCTGGCTGGTTACGAGCCCTACCGCGGCGATTTCCCCAGCCGCTTCACGGGCTCCATCGTCTCCGACCGCGCCGGGAGCGCCGTGGCCTACGCTCTCTTCAATCTGGAGCCGCGCGGGCAGCTTTTCGTAGTCCCCGGCGATCCGGTCTATGAAGGCATGATCGTGGGCGAGCACAACCGCGACAATGACATCGACGTGAACCCAACCAAGGAAAAGAAGCTCACCAACCTGCGCGCCTCCGGGAAGGATGAGGCCGTCATCCTCACGCCGGTGCGCCCCATGACGCTGGAACGCGCCCTGCATTTCGTACGCGAAGATGAACTCGTCGAAGTCACGCCCCATTCCATCCGCCTGCGCAAGACGGAACTCAACGCCCTCAAGCGTTACCAGACGGCCGGACGCAAGAAGGCGGCCAGCCCGGGTAAATAAGCAATCTCTGAAAAATATGAAAAGGAACCTATCGGCTACGCCGGGGTTCCTTCATATGCGCCTGCAAAGCTCTGCTACCAGCAGTGCATTAGCAGGCGTATTTGCGTCTGGCATCTGTATTTTTGTTACTTACAGCCCCTAATTGGTGAACGGATTGTTGGCATCCTTAGTTACTGGTTGAAGCTGACATTGAACATTGATGAGAGCCTTGGCGAGTTCTCCTACTTCCTGTGATGTGTATTCGGACATGATGTTCTCCTTCAAGAACGAAGAGACTCCATCCAAAACTGGACGGAGCCTCAAAAAGAAGGTGGTCTTTCAAAAAAGTAATATATAATTATAGATTAATAAAACAACAAAAATAGTAATGGCTATATATTTTCCCGAATGGCTTTTTTTAAAAATATTTTTCATGCTCATCAAATTTGTGAAGTTGTATCGCCATATTGCGGACAACATCATGAGACAACTCAGGAAAACTATTGCATATTTTCTCAAAAACAAATTCATTTTCACAATCAATTTTCAACAAATTTAATCCGTTATTTAATAGCAGTCTAATATATTCAATCTTATTAGCTGCAATAGCAATGTCAATTGCAGCGATACATTCAATATCTTCATCAATATCACACCCGGCATTAATGATTACTTGTGCCGCACTATAATTATCTATAAAAATAGAATACATAAGAGGTGTATATACTTCTCCTTAAATAAGGATCGATATTTTTTTATCATATACAAGCGGCAACATCTGCTCAATCAATTTCGTTAACTTATATTGAATACAGAAAAAGAATGGTTCAATAGTTCCAGAGTAAACGCCAAAATTTTTTTTGGATATCCGCGATATTTATTTCTTCTCTATATCCATTTATAAACGGTGATGCCCCATAATTCAACAAAATACTAGCAATATCAATATACCCATTTGCAAGGGCTTCTGTTAGTGCTGTTGCACCCCATTCAATATCCCCATAATTATCAGTCATTTCATAATAGTCGTTAACGTCTACACCTTGCTCGACGAGCCATTTAACGACTTCAATATGTCCATTTTTTGCCGCCCAGATCAGAGGGGAAGGCTCCTCATCCGTATAACTCTCAAGTCTTGCTCCCCAAGAGACCAGTTCTTTTGCAGCCTCTAGAAAACCCAGTTTACATGCCAGACAAAGTGGTGTTTCCGGGGCATCTGAGGTGTCGGGGGTATCTGGCAAAAAATTCATATCAAAGTTATACATATTGGCGGCATATGCTATGCCTGATATGTCATTTTCTTCAATACATTGTCTTAGAAAAGTTTCATCTAGACCATCTGCATTCAGTGCACTGATATCAGGAATTGCCATTGCCCATCCCCTATCTTTTTTAAAATAAAAGTTCTTCTATGCCATCCATCGTGCTGTATTGAGTGTACTACGATTGGAGGGGAGCAAAAAATTTGCGAAGGGTTATAGAACCTACCTCTGCCTTTCCCCTTTTAGGGGATGCAGAGACGGATTTTCCTTTGCGTCAACGATATGAAGGAGCTTATCATACCTCACCATTCCGCACAACGCGCCGCACAAACGGGTGTTCCGCTTTTCCCTTTGAAATTCTCATGTCCTGACGTATCTTCAGCCCTGATGCAAAAACGTGAGCCTGCCGCTTTCAATAGCGGTGGGCAGGGTATATCACCAATCAGGAAGATTTCATGAGCAATACCAAAGAGATTGAACGGGCTGAGTTGCACAAGACCATCTGGCGCATTGCCAATGACTTGCGGGGTAGCGTGGATGGCTGGGATTTCAAGAGTTATGTGCTGGGTATGTTGTTTTACCGCTTTCTTTCTGAAAATCTGACCAATTACCTGAATACGCAGGAGTGCCGCGCAGGGAATGAAGATTTCAACTACGCGCTGCTGAGTGATGAGGAGGCGGAATACGGACGTGCCGAGACGGTCAAAGAAAAGGGGTTCTATATCCTGCCTTCCGAGTTATTCAACAATGTACGGTTCAAGGCCCGACAGGATGACAATCTCAATGAAACCCTGAGCCGTGTTTTTGCCAACATTGAAGGTTCCGCAATCGGGACGGACAGCGAAGACGACTTCAAGGGGTTGTTCGCGGAGGTGGACGTCAACAGCAACAAGCTGGGAGCTGCCGTCAAGAAGCGCAATGAAAAACTGGTGATGCTGCTGGAAGCCATCGGCGATCTGCCCTTGGGGAACGGCGGGGATTTTGGTGGCAATACCATTGACCTGTTCGGTGATGCCTATGAATACCTCATGCAGATGTACGCCTCCACTGCCGGGAAGTCCGGTGGGGAGTTTTACACCCCGCAGGAAGTTTCCGAGCTGCTGGCGCGTATCACCGTGCTGGGCAAGACCGAGATCAATAAAGTATACGACCCCGCCTGCGGTTCCGGTTCTCTACTGCTGAAATTTGCCAAGGTGTTGGGCAAGGACAATGTGCGGCAGGGCTTTTTCGGTCAGGAAATCAATCTGACCACCTACAGTCTGTGCCGCATCAACATGTTTCTGCACGACATCAATTTTGAGAAGTTCGACATCGCTCTCGGAGATACGCTGACCGATCCGGCGCACTGGGATGATGAGCCGTTTGAGGCCATTGTCTCTAATCCTCCGTATTCCATCAGGTGGGAAGGAGATGCCAACCCCTTGCTGATCAACGATCCACGCTTTGCCCCTGCCGGTGTGCTTGCTCCCAAGAGCAAGGCGGACTTGGCCTTTACCATGCACATCCTTTCATGGCTGGCGGTGGACGGCACGGCGGCCATCGTCGAATTTCCCGGCGTGCTGTACCGTGGAGGAGCGGAGCAGAAAATCCGACAGTATCTGATTGACAACAACTACGTTGATGCGGTCATCCAGCTACCACCTGACTTGTTCTTTGGGACAACCATCGCCACCTGCATCATCATTCTGAAAAAATCCAAAAGCGACAACGCGGTATTGTTCATTGACGCTTCCGCCGAGTTTGTCCGCAATGGCAACAAAAACAAGCTGACTGCCGACAATCAGCGGAAAATTCTTGATGCCTATGCCGAGCGCAAGGATATTGAACATTTTGCCCGGCTTGTGGATGCCGAAAAGATTGCCGGGAATAGTTACAATATTGCCGTTTCTTCCTACGTGGCCCAGAAGGACGAGCGTGAAGCCATAGATATTGTGCGGCTGAATGCGGAGATTGCGGAAATTGTCGAGCGCCAGGCCGCTTTGAGAACGCAGATTGACGCCATCGTCGCCGAGCTGGAGGGCTAGCATGAGCAAGATTGATGAGCTGATTGCCAAGCTGTGCCCGAATGGGGTGGAGTATAAAGCGATAGGGGAAATTGGCACGCTGGTTCGTGGTAATGGGATGCCTAAATCAGACTTTGAAGAAACTGGCGTTGGTTGTATCCATTATGGTCAGATTTATACATATTACGGAATATGGACAGCAGAAACAATTTCATTCATTGCAAAAGAAAAAGCATATAAATTGGCAAAGGTTGATCCCGGAGATATAATTATTACAAATACAAGTGAAAATATAGATGATGTATGTAAAGCCGTTGCATGGTTAGGAAAGCATCAAATAGTGACAGGTGGTCACGCTACGGTTCTCAAACATGATCAAGATGCTAAATATATCTCTTACTACCTAAAAACTCCAGCTTTTTTTGCTGAGAAAAAGAAATATGCTACAGGGACAAAAGTTATTGATGTTTCAGCAAAAAGCTTGGGAAAAATAAAAATCCCCGTCCCCCCACTCGAAATTCAGCGCGAGATCGTGAGGGTTCTGGAAACCTTCACCAAGCTGGAAGCTGAATTGGAGGCGGAATTGGCGGCTGAACTGAAAGCACGACGACAGCAGTATCAGTACTATCGTGACCAGTTACTGAGTTTTGAAAAGCTCTTCCCTGAACAAAGAAACCGAGAGAGAGAGAGAGAGAGAGAGAGAGAGAGAGAGAGAGAGAGAGAGAGAGAG
>OFEY01000930.1_pt1 | contig 21482 bp, 25 predicted proteins | sample 1521251 | NCBI WGS metagenome assembly OFEY01 (sample SAMEA3504100, study PRJEB24116) | mouse gut metagenome | biome: mouse gut; feature: mouse-associated habitat; material: faeces | place: Denmark | collected 2011
CTCGAACCCTGGACACCCTGATTAAGAGTCAGGTGCTCTACCAACTGAGCTAAAGACGCGTATGACATTTATTTAACGTTTAATTTACAACGCAAGAGTTATTATAGTATAATGTCTTTTAGTTTGCAAGTATTTTTTAAAAAATTTTTAAGGTTTTTTTAAGAAAGGATTTATATGATTTTTGATACACATGCACACTATGACGATGAAGCATTTGATCCCGATAGAGAAGGTCTGCTTAAAAGTCTTCACAATCAGGGAATAGATTATATTGTAAATGTAGGTGCCAGCATAGATTCCATTAAAAAAACACTTGCCCTTGCAAAAGAATATCCATTTATTTATGCGGCAGTGGGTGTACATCCTTCAGATTCACAAATGTTGTCTGAAAAGCACATGAAATGGATAAAAGATATGGCGTCATGTGATAAAGTGGCTGCCATAGGTGAGATTGGCCTTGATTATTATTGGAAGGATCCGGATAAGGAAGTTCAGAAAAAATGGTTTGCAAGGCAGCTTCAAATAGCCGGAGAAGTAAAACTACCGGTTATTGTGCATTCTCGTGATGCGGCAAAAGATACTTTGGATTTGTTAAAAGAACAAAGAAAAGAGCTGACGCAGGTGGTAATTCATTGTTATTCTTATGGAAAGGAGATGGCGGCAGAATTTCTTAATTTAGATTTTTATTTTGGCATTGGAGGAGTTCTTACTTTTAAAAACGCCAGAAAACTGATAGAAGCGGCAGAATATATTCCTATGAACAGGATCTTATTAGAGACAGACTGCCCTTATCTTGCGCCGGAGCCTTATCGTGGAAAGCGTAACCAGTCTTCCTATATTGATTTTGTGGCACAAAAGCTGTCCGAAATTAAACAGATCAGTAAGGAAGAGGTGCTGGCTCAGACAATGCAGAATGCAAAAGAATTTTATGGGAAAGAAAGGTTTTGAAAAATGACTTATTTAGCGGCGCCCGCAGCAACATTAGAAGTTATAAACAAGTACGGATTTCATTTTCAAAAAAAATACGGACAAAACTTTTTGATAGATGCTAATATTTTGGAAAAGATTATAGAGGCAGCAGAAATTACAAGGGAAGACGGCGTTATTGAAATTGGACCGGGAATTGGTACAATGACTCAGTACCTTGCAGAACATGCCAAGTGGGTTGCTGCAGTGGAAATAGATAAAAATTTAATACCGATTCTAAATGAGACGCTTTCAGAATATAAAAATGTAATGGTTCTGAATGAAGATATTTTGAAATTAGACATAGGCAGGCTGGTACAGGAAAAAAACAGTGGACGGCCTGTAAAAATTGTAGCGAATCTGCCTTATTATATTACCACACCCATTATTATGGGGTTGTTTGAAAGCCAGGTGCCTTTATCAAGTATTACAATTATGGTGCAGAAGGAAGTGGCGGACAGAATGCAGGTGGGGCCTGGAACAAAGGATTACGGTGCTTTAAGCCTTGCAGTACAGTATTATGCCAAACCGGAAATTATGCTAAAGGTATCTCCCTCCTGTTTTATCCCCAGGCCAAATGTGGGAAGTGCAGTAATACGTCTAACCAAATTTACGGAGCCGCCGGTGCAGATAGAAAGTGAAAAGAAATTTTTTTCAATTATCAGGGCAGCGTTTAATCAAAGGAGAAAAACCCTTGCAAATGCTCTTACAAATTCCATTTCATTGGTTGATGAAAAAGGAAACGGAATGAAGGTAACCAGAGAACATGTATGCAGTGTGCTTGATCAAATGGGGCTCAACCAGACTATAAGAGGAGAAGCTCTTACTTTAGAACAATTTGCGCATCTTAGCAACATTTTGTAAAGCAGGCTTTCTTTTTGGACAACTACAAGATATATGGGTAAAAATCCCAAAACATGACCATATATTGAGGTTTTTTTCCATATTTTTTGACAGATGAAATAGCATATGGTAAACTTAAAAAATGAAAATAGGATAAGTATGCTTTAGGGCAAAATATGAGGTGGCATCCTTGGATAAATATGAATATAAAGTACGTGCGGATGAAATTAAATCCCTGATTTCAGAAGGGGAATATGCCGAAGCGGTTAAAATAGCAGATTCAATTGACTGGCGCAGGGTAAAAAGCGTTATGATGCTATGCACCATTAGTGATTTATATAAAATTAACAGAAGATACGAAGACAGTAAGGATATTCTCCTTCTTGCATATGAAAAGCATACGGGAGGACGTCTTATTGTCTATTCTTTGTGTGAACTTTCTATTAAATTAGGAGAGCTTGTTCAGGCACTTGAATATTATAAGGAGTTTGTACAGTTAGCGCCAAAGGATAGTGGAAGATACGTTCTTTTGTATAAATTATACGAAGCCCAGGAAGTCAGCTTAGAAGAAAGAATTGAAGTATTAGAAGAACTGAAACAGAGAGATTACCGTGAGAAATGGGCATATGAACTTGCGTATTTATATCATCGTGTGGGGCTTGCTTCAAAATGTATTGAAGAATGCGATGAAATGTTTTTATGGTTTGGAGAGGGCAGGCATGTTTTAAAAGCATTAGAGCTTAAAATGCTGCATGAACCTCTTAACGCTGATCAACAGGCCAAGTATGATCAGATGAAATTAACTGGTGGATTTATCCAGTCAGAATATATGGCTGACCAGCAATCGATTATGGAAAAAGCCGGCGAGGAGACGGAAGACGAAGAAGATGATGAGTTTAGTTTAGAAGAAAATATTCTTACAGACAGTACTAAGGAAATGCCGGCAAAAGAAGAGATTGATATTCAAGTGAAAACAGTGGATGTCAGTCAGTATAATACGATCAATCTTCAAAAAGAATTAGCAGAAAGTATGAAGGAATTTTTAGATCAGGGTAAATCACAGGATATGTCTGTGGAAAATACGCAGCCTTCATTAGATGAAAAGGTTGAGGAACCTTTGAAAACCGATGGTAGTAAATTTGAACCGGAGATTAATGATGCCGAAAGTGAGTTAGTGGAAGATAAAAATACTTTTTTAGATCAGGAGGTTTTCTTTGGAAATACGGAGGAAGTAAATATTCAGGATGTGGTTTCTGAGCTGATGCTGAAAAGTAATGTGATATCACCTTTTGCGCCTGTAAATGAGCAGGTGAAAGTACAGGAGACGCCGCTTCCGGAAGCAAGTCCGGTTTCTTCCATCAGCAATACGGGCGTAATTAAAACTTTTACAAAAAAGTCCGGTTATGATGATATGTTGTCACAGGAATATGACGGTCAAATTTCTCTGGTGGTACCTGAAGCAGAAAAGGTTGAAAAACAAATTACCGGCCAGCTTAGTATAGAAGATATTATGGCTGAGTGGGAAAGAATGAAGCAGGAAAATGAGCGCAAAAGGATGGAGACGATCCGTCAGCGCGTTCGTCAGCAGACGGATACACTTTTTGCTGATTTTGATGAATCTACCAAGTCCGGCCTTTTAGAGAATCTGGAAGAGGCTATGGTAAAGGCAGCCATTAAAGAAGAAAAACAGAAAACCACATTAGAACGTCCAAAAGTAATCAAAGTAGCGGATATAGAAAATGAGGAAAATCAGGATAAAGATCCTGTTCCAGAATTAGTTGAAAGTCCGGATGAGGAAAATTTGGTTTTAGAAAATGAAATATCAGAGATGGCAGAAGAATTGGATACAGCATTACAGGAGGATGAAGAAGACTCTGTTTTAGAGACAGCTGAAGAAGATTTATCAGAGAATACAGAAAATACTGCAAAAGAGAAAAAGGCAGTTCTCCCAAAAGAAACATCAGAAAATAAAGAAGAAGAAAAATCAGAACATCCTGATGGAAAAGAAAATGAAGATAAGTATGTGGTCAGAGAAATGTCAAATAGTGAAAGAGAACAGTTTGCTCCGTTTATTCATCACAAAAAAACCAGAAAGCAGATTGTGGAAGCAATTGACAATATCAGTATGGCATCATATACCGGCAATGTAATCATTACTGGTGAAGAAGGAACAGGAGCAATTGCACTTGCTAAGCTGCTGGTAAAGGAAATACAACTTTCTGACAGTAATTTTTCTGGAAAAGTAGCCAAGATTTCCGGTGCAACTTTAAACAAGAAAGAAATAGGGGTAACTTTGTCCAAGCTTACAAATGGAGCACTGATCATCGAGACCGCTGCTTCTATGAAAAAAGCTACGGTGGAAAAGCTTTTAAAAGAACTGAATCAGGAAGAAAAAGGCCTTATCATTCTCATGGAAGATACCAAATCTGCCATGAATGAATTACTAAAAAAGAATCCCGAAATGAAAAATGCATTTAACTTGAGAATAGATATTGAGGCGCTGGATGATCAGACACTTGTAAAATATGCAAAGAAATATGCATTGGATCAGGAGTATTCTATTGATGAACTGGGAGTTTTAGCACTGCATACAAGAATTGCAGATATGCAGACAAGTGATCATGAGGTTACATTAGCGGAAATAGAAGAACTTGTTGATGAAGCCATTTATTATGCAGACAGAAAGACGCCAAAGCATTTCCTTGATATTCTGGTAGGAAAGAGATATGATGAAGAGGACATGATCGTCCTTAGAGAAAAAGATTTTATGCACAATTGATTTGGGGGGTTAAAAGTATGGGCAAAGCAGAAAAAAAATTAGAAAATGAAGTATTTATTTCAGAAGCAGACCAGTATTTGTTTGCACAGGGGACTCATTACGACATTTATAAGAAGCTGGGTGCGCATCCTTCCACACAAAATGGAGAGAAAGGAATGTTTTTTGGCGTGTGGGCGCCAAATGCTGCAAGTGTGCATGTGATAGGAACATTTAACGGTTGGAATGAAACTGCAGATCCCATGACTAAATTAGGTCCGGGAGGAATTTACACAACGTTTATTCCCGGAGTGGGAGTTAATGAATTGTATAAATTTTTAATTATAACTCCTTCAGGCGAAAAGCTTTATAAGGCAGATCCCTTCGCCAACAGTGCTGAACTTCGTCCCGGCACGGCATCCAAAACAGTTGATATCTCAGGGTTTAAATGGACAGACGATTTATGGATGAAAGAAAGACAGGAAAAGGATTATAATCATGAGCCATTGGCGATTTATGAATGTCATATTGGTTCCTGGATGAGACATCCCAGACCTGATGAACAGGGTTTTTATAATTACCGGGAATTTGCAGACAGGATTGTGGAATACTTAAAGGAAATGAAATATACCCATGTTGAGCTTATGGGAATTGCAGAATATCCTTTTGACGGCTCATGGGGATATCAGGTAACCGGCTACTATGCGCCTACTTCACGTTATGGAGAGCCAGAAGATTTTATGTATCTGGTTAATCTGCTTCATAAAAATAAAATTGGCATTATTCTTGACTGGGTTCCGGCTCATTTTGCAACAGATGCACATGGACTTGGACGGTTTGACGGGCAATGCATTTTTGAAGATCCGGATCCCCGTAAAGGTGAGCATCCTGATTGGGGAACGAAGATATTTAATTATGGAAAAACAGAGGTTAAAAATTTCCTGATTGCCAATGTGCTGTTTTGGATTAAGGAATATCATATTGATGGAATTCGTGTAGATGCAGTAGCTTCCATGCTGTATTTGGATTATGGCAAAAAGGATGGACAATGGGTGGCAAATAAGTATGGCGGAAATAAAAATCTGGAGGCAATTGAGTTTTTCAAGCATTTAAATTCTGTTGTACTGGGCACCTATCCGGGATTTTTAACCATAGCGGAAGAGTCTACCGCATGGCCTAAGGTAACAGGAAATGTGGAAGAAGATGGTCTTGGATTTTCCTTTAAGTGGAATATGGGATGGATGCATGATTTCTGTGAGTATATGAAACTGGATCCATATTTCAGGAAAAATAACCACTATGCCATGACCTTTGCAATGTCTTACAATGACAGTGAAAATTATATTCTGCCTCTTTCTCACGATGAGGTAGTACATTTGAAATGTTCTATGGTAAATAAAATGCCTGGATATCAAATCGATAAATATGCAAATCTGCGCTGCGGATATACATATATGTTTGGCCATGCAGGGAAAAAACTTCTCTTTATGGGGCAGGACTTTGGACAGGAGCGGGAGTGGAGCGAAGAAAGAGAGCTTGACTGGTATCTGTTAGGTGAGGATTTAAATAAAGGTCTTCATGAATATGTAAAAGAGCTTTTAAAGATTTATAGAAAATATCCCTGCCTGTATGAATTTGACAACTGCTGGGATGGGTTTGAGTGGATTAACTGTGATGATAAGGATAGAAGCACATACAGCTTTTTCAGAAAATCATCCAATGGAAAAAACAATCTTTTGTTTATTATTAACATGACACCTATTCGTTGGGAAAATTATAAATTAGGCGTGCCGAAGAAGAAAAAATATAAATTGCTTTTAAACAGTGCGGAAGAAAGATTTGGAGGAGCCGGCGGAACTATCCCAGGTGAAATAACTGCGGTCAAAGAAAATTGTGATTATAAGGATTACAGTATTACACTAGATCTTCCTCCTTATGCGGCAGCAGTTTTCATTTTCTAAAATTTTTTAAAAAGTAAAGACGTTAAGAAAATATAAGTATATGCCGAAATAAAGGGTGAATGCAAAAGCATTTACCCTTTTTACATATGTGAGTCAAAAGAAGGATAAAGGAAAGACGTAGGTATTATATATGAATGTATTACTTGAAGGGACAGAAACAAAGGCTGTCCGGACGTATACAAATGTAGGCAGGGAGACAACTTCACATCGTACACCACATGGTACTGAAAAATCAGAAAACAGTGGTTTTGCATTAGACATTTCTGGCACAGTTATGGATAACAGCGCTTACGCAGGTCATGGACGGACCGCAGAAGAAGTTATGCTTGAGGCAGGGCAGGAGGATATTACCGCCCGCCGGAACTATATGGCAGTAATGTCTAATACTATGTCAGATGAAGATTTTGCAAAACTGCAGAAAGAAGGTTTTCATCCCGGTAGTACGGATATAGAGACAGTTGTAACCATTATTGATCATATTAAGGCAGCTCTTTTAAAAGGCGGAACTCAGGTAGTGGGCTATACGGATACCATGAGTGATGAGGTACTTAAGAATATTACAGGGAGCGAAGCCTATGCGCAGGAATTAAAAAAACAATTTGCCGAAAGAGATATTCCCCTTACGGAGGAAAATGTTGCTGCTGTAACGGAAGCATGGAATATGCTTTCAGGAACAGATAACATGACAGATGGCAGTATAAAATATATGGTTGAAAATGATCTGAAACCTACGCCGGAAAATGTATATACAGCAAAATATTCCTCTATTAGTGATGGAAACAATCAGGGAAAAGGTTATTATGCGGCAGGCGGAGTAGCTGGCTATTATGCCAAAAAGCCGGAAGAAATAGACTTTGAAAAGTTAAAGCCTCAGATGGAAAAGGTGATCGGCGAAGCAGGATATGAAGTAAATGAAGAAAGCCTTGCAGATTCTAGGTGGCTGGTTGAAAAAGGAATTCCCTTAAATGAAGATACATTTTCTTTGTTAAGATCAATCAGGCAGCAGCATTTTCCGGTGTCTTATGAGGAATTTGTGTCTGCAGCAGCCTGTGCGGTGGCGGATGGCGTTAATCCGGTAAAAGCAGATTTAGGTAAAGATCATACTTATGTAGAAAAAGCGGTGGAAATTAACGAAAAAGTAGGTCTTTTGGAAGATAGGGCAGTAGATCTTATTATTTCCAGGGAATTACCACTTACATTAAAAAATATTTTTGCTGCACAGGATTGGCTAAGTGAAAATAAAAGACAGGAACCAGATCAGAAAAATGCAGGATTAATTGTTAAAGGCCATAGGCTTCTTGAAGAAATCAGATTAAGTATGAGCGTGGAAGCAAACTTACGTCTTTTAAAACGTGGTTACCAAATAGAAACTGCACCTTTAGAAGAGCTGGTTAAAAAATTAAAAGAAGCAGAAGATAGTCTTTCCAAGGGTTTGATGGGGCAGATAGATGAAAAAGAGGCAAAGGAAAAAGCTTCATTATATCAGGAAACACTGGAAACAGTGGAAGGCATTCGCTCATCACCTGCGGCAGTTTTAGTTCGAATATCTACAGAAAACACTTTAAGAGAAGTATATGCTTATGGCAGCACTACCCGTATGGCTTATGAAAAGGCGGGAGAAAGCTATGAAACACTTATGACAGCTCCCAGAAGCGATATGGGAGATTCCATTCAAAAAGCTTTCCGCAATGTGGATGCAATCTTAACGGATATGGGTATGGAGCCCTCTGAAGAGAACAGAAAAGCAGTACGTATTCTTGGAAGAAATGGTCTGGAAATTACGGAAGAGAATATAGAACAAATCAAGGAAAAAGATGATTTGCTTTGCGGCGTGATCAGGGAAATGAAACCAGGACGGGTTTTAAATATGATAAGGGATGGAGTTAATCCTTTAAATATGTCTCTTGAGGAGCTGAAGCAATATTTCAATGAACAGACAAACCCCGCCGAAGAGATAGAATCTTATAGTAAGTTTTTATATAAGCTGGAGAAGCAAAATGGTATATCAGAAGAAGAGAGAAGCGCTTATATTGGAATTTACAGAATGGTGCATCAAATTGAAAAGGCGGATGATGCGGCAGTAGGTGCTATTTGGCAAAGCGGAGCTGAATTTACCTTTGGGAATTTATTAAGCAGTCTTAGAAGTGCCAGACATAAACCAATGGATTATAAAGTAGATGACAGTTTTGGCGGAATGAATGCCCGTGACACAGGTATAGAGAATATAACCAGCCAGATTGAAAAAGCCTTTGCCTTAAGTCCTGCAGCAGGAAAAAAAGAGCTTGAAAATATCCTTGAAGAGATGGGAGATCAAAAGGCAGGCGAAGAATTTGACCATATGGTATATGAACAGGTGCGCAGGGCGGTAAAATCAGAAGAGGCAGTTTTCCAGCATTTAAATGATTATGAGCAGCCGGTTACAGCAGATAATCTTTTATCGGCGGGCAGTTTCCTTAAAACGCCTGGGGATATCTGGGATCAGGCGAAAAGGTTGAAGGAAAAGGATGAAAATTATCTGGAAAAAGCCGGCGAAAAGGTGTTAGATGCTTTAGAGGACGGTAAGGAAGCAGCAGATGCATATGAAGAATTAAAGGAAACCGTTCAAAGCCTGATTGAAGAAAGAGCAGCTACAAATATAGACTCAGCCATTGATGTGAAAGCTATGAGCACTTTATATAAACAAATGACGTTTATGGGAAATATGGCCAGGGAAGAGAATTATGAAATACCTGTTAATATTAACGGTTCTTTAACTTCCATTAACCTTAAGCTGATACATAACAGTCAGGAAGAAAGCAAAGTGACAATCACCTTTGATGGAAATGGAATAGGAAAGACAGCAGCGGAATTTAAGCTGGCAGATGAAAAGTTATCAGGTTTTTGTGTATGTTCTTCCAATGAAGGAAGTCAGCTTTTTAACGAAAACAAAGAACTGTTTGAAGCAAAGTTGAATGAAGAGCAAATAAGCTATGGCGAAATTTATTTTGCAACCAGCGAAAAACTTGATTTGACAGAATTTTCTTTAAAGGAAAGTCATAATAGACAGTCAGGTGACAGCTCAAAAACGCTTTATCGGGCGGCGAGAGCATTTATTGGATTTGCACAGGAAATAGGAATACAGAAAGGAAATACAGTTTATGAAAATTAATTTTAATGCATCAGCAGTTATTGCAAACAACTCGTTAACCAGAAATGACAATCGATTAAAGGATTCTTTAGCAAGATTATCTTCCGGCTTAAAATTGGTTAATGCTAAAGATAATCCTTCCGGTCTTGCCATGTCAAAGCGTATGAATGCGCAGATAGAAGGAATTAATCAGGCAACACAAAATGCAGGTGACGGCATCTCTATAATTGAAATTGCTGACGGAACTTTGGCAGAGATACATGATATGCTTCAGAGAATTAATGAACTTTGTGTAAAAGCCAGTACGGGAGCAATTACAGATGGCGACCGGGAGATGATAAATGATGAGGTAAAACAGTTAAAAGAAGAAATTACAAGGATTTCTTCTGAAACAGAGTTTAACGGGCAAAAGATATTAGATGGCTCCTTTGACCTTAAGGGCTATACGGATAATGAAAATGTTAAGGTAAATTATTATGATGACCAGATGATAAGTGGAACCTACGAAGCAACGGTAAATGCCACTTTTAAAGCAGATGGCACAATTGATACGGTTACCGTTACAGGAAATGGAGGTTTTCCGGCGGACGCTGAAATTGCAAAAGTAGACGGAAATGTTGTGACAGTAAAAGGAAGTGATAATTTTGAACTGAAGCTGAGCCTTGTAGGTTCCAATCCTATTGCAGGGATGGTAGAAATCAGTTTGGAAGGATTCGGCTCTATGGATATGCAGATTGGTGCAAATGAAGGGCAGCAGCTAGGTATTAGAATCCCTAAAATTTCTCTTGAAAACATTGGAATTTCTTCCATTGATTTAGGAACCGCAGATGGAGCCAGCGAGGCGCTTGGCAAAATGAATGATGCAGTTGTATTCATTTCATCTGTAAGAAGCGGCCTTGGAGCTTATCAGAATCGTTTAGAGCATACCATCAGTAGTCTTGACATTACAAATGAAAATATGACTGCCGCTTATTCACGTATTATGGACGCGGATATGGCAGAAGAAATGACAGAATACACAACTTTACAGGTATTAGCCCAGGCAAGTACCTCTATGCTGGCACAGGCTAACGAGAGGCCTTCTCAGGTACTACAGTTATTACAGTAGTAATTCATATGGGAGGTAACTCTAATTTGAGTGTCTGCTAAAGCAGGCAGATGGGAGCAAGGATGACAAAGGAACTAAAACAACAGTACACTCTTAAAATAACACAGGCAAATAAAACTCAGCTGGTAGTTATTTTATATGAGATGTTTCTGATTTATGTTGAGGAAGCTAAATGCGCTCATGAGAAAGAAGACAGAAAAGGCTTCCGTGAAGGAATCAGAAAATCCAGAGGATGCCTGAAAGAACTAATGGCATCCCTGCATTTTGAATATGAACCGGCAATGAATCTTTTGCAATTATATCTTTATGTGAATAGAGAACTGGCAAGAGCCGATATACACAACGATACCAAAGAGCTGGATCATGTAAAAGCAGTTATGACAAAGCTTCATGAAGCATATCAAAAAGTAAGCGAACAGGATACATCCCAACCGGTTATGGTAAATACGCAAACCGTATATGCAGGTCTTACCTATGGAAAACACACCCTTACTGAAAATTTATCCGATCAGGGTAGTAGCAGGGGTTTCCGTGCTTAAAGGTGTACGATGCATACTTTCTTCAGGCAGCAGGCTTAAGGCCGCTGCCTGTTCTAATAAAAATTTATACCGTTTCATTACAGAGTTTACTTCATAAATATAACAATCAATTAGATCAGGTTCGGTCACATTGTCAAATCCGGCATATGCAATTTCCAACGCTTTTTTTGTTTTTTCCAGATCAGATAACAGTGCATTGCGTTCAATTTCCTTTTCTGTTAAAGTGCGGTTTACGCGAGAGCTTTGACTAAAAAACATTTTCATATTGGTACCTATTCCTTTCCCACAAAAGCGAAATAACCTCTTTACATACTATTCCGTAAATATCCAATAATTACCTGTCTTTAATGAGTATAAGCATAAAATTTTTGATTTATACCGGTATATGGCAAAAAAATGGGACATATATTGAACAAAAGGGGGATTAGATTTTATGGATACCTATGCAGGTGTTTTTTTAATATTAGGAATATTAGTCCTGGTTCTTTTTATTGGCGCTATGAAAAGCCGGACAGAATGGCTGATTAATTTTGTGCTAAGAGGCATTATGGGAATGATGCTGGTATACTTTTTAAATTTTATGTTTGTAGATTTGATGCCGGATATGAGGATTGGGTATAATACCATCACTTTTTTAGCAGGTGGTTTTCTTGGAATACCTGGGGTGGCGCTTCTTTACGGAATTAATTTTTATATGCTTATGTGGTAGCGGAAATTAGTTTATTGACAACCTTTAATCCCTGTATTTTACAGGGATTGGAGGAATCATAGAGGCAAATTTTCGTAAGGATTTGTGAAATACTGCCAAACTTAAAAAAATTAGCTGAAGCTACTTTACATTTAAAAATATTTTATTTATAATTCATTTTACAAACAAGAACGTTCTTATTTATCATTTAGATTCATTTATTTCTATCAGCATATATACAGTGAAAATGCTGATTCTGGTTTCATAAGAAGGATTCCTTCAGGTATCAAAGTTTTAATTTTTACAATGTTTTAACAGGGACAATGTAATTTTGCAATTGGAAAGGGGGTTATTAGTGGATAAAAAGATCCTTGCAATTTTTGACAGCGAGGAGGGATATGCTTATCGGTTGATGGATTTCATTAGTGGAAAAACAAACCTGCCTTTTGAAATCTATATTTTCACAGAAGGAAGTAAATTTTACTCCTGTGCTAAAGTTAAGGATATTGAGTGCCTTCTCATTTCGGAAAGTGTTTATAAAAAGGAAGTGGATACTTTACAAATTCCGCATATCATCATTCTCAGCGAAAGCGGAGAAAATCTAAACAAGGCTCTGCATCATATCAATAAGTATCAATCGTGTGAAACCATTTTCCATCAAATTATGGCGTATTATACGGACAAATCAGAAAATGTTTTATCAGTCATAGGCACAGGACTTAAAAGGATGAATGTGATTGGCATTTATACCCCGATAGGAAGGTGTTTGCAGACAACGTTTTCATTAACGTTAGGACAAATGCTTGCAAGGAAGCAGAAGGTTCTGTACTTAAATTTTGAAATTTACTCAGGATTTTCCCGAATGTTGTGCAAAAATTTCAGCAGTGATATTTCTGACTTAATGTACTATTTCAATTGTGCCAGAGAAAAATTGTTATATCGATTAGAAAGCATGGTAGAAACTGTAAATGGTTTGGATTTTATCCCTCCTACGGAAATTTATCAGAACCTGGCAGGCATTAGAGGGGAGCAATGGCTGGATTTGTTTCGGGAAATAGAAAAAACAGGAAAATATGAATATTTAATTTTAGATTTGACGGATGGAATTATGGATCTATGGGAGGTTTTGCGCGGATGTGATTACATTTATACCATTGCCAGGGAAGATGGTTTATCCATGGCAAAAATAGAACAGTATGAAAGAGTATTGGAAAGTGTGGGATACGGAGACATTAACGTAAAAACTGTTAAATGGAAATTACCGATGTTTAAACAGCTTCCTTTAAAATTTGAAGAATTAACTTATGGAGAATTATCGGCTTTTATACGGTCAAGGGTATATCCCGATCTTTTTAAGGAGGATGGCGGTGAAACAAAATAAGGAAAGCAGTTTGCAGGAACTGATTTTAGAAAGGCTGGATTTGTCAAAAGAAATGACAAAGGAGCAGGTTCAGGAAATCATTGATGAACAGATTAATCAGGAAAGCAAGAAAAGACATTTGGAAGTTTCTGAAAGAGAGCATCTGCGAAAGGAAATTTATCATTCCATCAGACAGCTGGGCATACTGCAGGAATTAATTGAAAATCCTGATATTACGGAAATAATGGTAAATGGTACTCAGGGAATTTTTATAGAACAAAATGGCAGATTACAAAAGCTTGATATTTGTTTTGATTCTGTTGAAAAACTTCGGCATGTAATCTGGCAGATCACTGCAGGCTGTAACAGGGTAGTAAATGATGCTTCTCCTATCGTGGACGCCAGACTTCCAGATGGTGCAAGAGTGAGTGTTGTATTAAATCCTATTGCTGTTAATGGTCCGATTCTTACCATCAGAAGATTTCCACAGACACCAATTACGATGGAACAGCTTATTGATACAGAGTCAATTTCAAAGGAATGTAAAGATTGGTTGAAAGAGCTTGTCAGGGCAGGCAGAAATATCCTGGTATGCGGTGGGACAGGCTCCGGCAAAACAACATTTTTAAATGTATTATCCGAGTTTATTCCAGACACGGAAAGGGTAATTACAATTGAGGACAGTGCGGAGCTGCAGATAAAAAATATTTCTAACCTGGTTCGTCTGGAAACCAGAAATGCCAATGTGGAAGGCTGTAAGGAAATTACCATACGTGATTTGATCAAAGCATCATTACGTATGCGCCCGGAGGGTATCAAAATAATTAAGGGAAAATCAAAGCATAATAAAAAGCGTTTCCCCATCCCAGGTGCATTCCTTCAGCACGTTTTTGGCGATCTCATTCCTCTCATTTGCTGAGAAACTATCAAAATTATCTAAAAGCCGAATAATGGCCTCTCTTTTCTCCATGGCGCTCTTCATTTGGGCGGTGGCCCGTCTTTCCTCAGCAGCAAAATTCAGCAGCTTGTTTTTGAGGGTATTATATTCTATATCAAGTTTTTCAATCTCCCCTATAATATACTTTGCGGCAGCAGATTCATTATTCACGGCCAGGGCGGCGGTGAGCTTCCCGATCTTTTCCTGGCAAGTTTCCATTTGTGCCCGGACAGAAGCGGAGGAATCCCTTGCAGGCCTTTTCCCGTCCTTCAGGTACTTCTTGACGGTGGCCGGGTTGTGCTGTATTTCTTTGAATACGTCCAACACCTTCCCATCCAGTAGATCGGCCTTAATTTGCCGCATGTCGCAGGCCTCAGCACCGGCTCTCATGCGTTTTGGGCAATAGTACCAGGTGGAAACAGAGCCATCCGCTTTTTGCTTGCGGCTCATGCCCATGGTGCGGCCACACTTGCACCGGAGCACACCCTTCAGAAGCGGCAGATCATACTTTGCAACCTTTGAAAAAGTGTTGTGCCCGAATTGGGCCATAATGGAAAAGAAGCGCTGATCCGTCATATATGGCTTATGGAAGCCGATACTCACCCGCCACTTCTCAGGCGGTGCCAGGGAGTGGCGCTTTTTGCCGTTCACCCGCTTTTCTGTGGTGCGGCCATACACAATGATCCCATGTTGGCCATCCCACTTCTCACGGGGGGAATTTTCATCAATCATGCAGCCTTTAGCTTCAAAATAATCATACATAGCCGGAGTGGCACGGACACAATGCGGAGAGGTAAACATGCTATATAGTTGAGTGGTAGAAAGAAAGCTCCCGTTTAAAGAGGTGATCCGGTTATTCCTGCAATATGTTTCCATGTTCTGAAGGCTGAAGCCGTTCTCTAAAAATATGTCAATGAGATTGTTTTTGTAGTCGATCTCTGCCTGATTAAATACAAGCGTTTTGTGGGATTTAGATCCCAGGTCAACGGTGGCTATATCATAGCCAATAGGAGCCTGGCCGCCACACCAAAAGCCACTAGCCGCCAAGTGGTTCATATTATCGGTGATCCTGAGGGAATCTGTGCGAACTTCCAGGCCGGAAAAGATAACAGCTAAGTACATCATGGCCTCTCCCAGGGGTGTGGTGGTATCAATGCCATCTCTTACCGTAATAAATTTGATCTCATGCTCCCTCAGGTAAGAATAGAAGGTGCAAAAATCCATCATATCGGAGCACACCCGATCTATTTTATAAATGATTACACAATCAATGAGGCCTGCTGCAATATCTTCCTTCAGTTGGTTCATGCCGGGCCTATCCATATCAGAGCGCACATAGCCATCATCCTCATAGAATGAGATAGAGCTAACCTCAGGGAATCTCTGATCAATATGTTCCTTGCATTTTGTGAGCTGCATCTGTGTGCTCTCTGAAGTATCAACAAAATATGATTTTCTGCAATATATTCCAAAATTCATGCTATTTTCTCCTAAAAAAGGGCATAAAAATGCCCGGAATCTGATTGAAAGCTCCCGGAGATAATGCTAAAATATATTTTGCGGAATACATGAGCATTATCTCATGGGGCCCTGGTGAATAGCCGGGGCTTTTTATTTTAATTATGTGACTTCCAGGAAACCCTCATAATAGGGCCGATAATCCAATAAAGGCCACCAGTAAAAAGACCGAAGATCAGGATCCACATGGTTCTGAGATACCAAGGCAATTTTCTTCTGAGCATTGGTGCAGAAACGGTGGCAGCAGCGGAGGCAGAGGAGTTTGCTGAGTTATTGATCACAATCGGAGTATCAGATCCCTTCAGAGCTTCCACTTGTTTCCCACATTTGGGGCATACCACGCAATCTATATCTATAATCTGACCACAAAATTTACAATACTTTGTCTTATCCATTAACTTATCCCTCTCTTTGTGAAATAGAAAAATAGCGCATTAAAGTGGATAATACAACACACCTGATCCTCAAATTAGAAAGAAAGGTGTGAAACTATGATAAAAAAATATGTAAAGTACCATAGGAATGATGTATATGCACTTTATTACCGTAAAAACAACACAATTTACTATAATTTGAATTTTAATGCCATTACCAAGATCATATTACTGCTTTGAAAATTATCCGACATCCTTTTTGATATTAACCGGATGGTATTTTTCCTCTAATTCCTCAGGAGTGGCCGGGGCTTCAGAATACGGATCCATTGGCGGGCTGTCTTTAGGGGGGATTGCATCAAGAATAAATTGATCAATCACTTCCCTAGAAGGGCCATCCAATTCCTGATAAGCAATCATAATTCCTTTGATAATGTCATACAAAGGATTGGTTTTTTCTACAAGATCCGAAACGGCAGCAGCAGCCTCATTCTCTATCGGTATACGCATATTGCCGGAACCGGTGCGGAGCCACTCTTCACTTATGCTAAATTCCCGGCAAATAGCTTTTATATTTGCATCAGTGAGTGAGTTTCTGCCTGTTTCTATTGCACTCATGGTATTTTTCTTTAAACCAATCCGCTCTCCAAACTTTTCAAGTGTGAAGCCGAGTTTTTTTCGTGCTTCTCTGACACGTTCTCCTTGCGTCAAGTATCTCACCTCCATCCTTGAAGATAGCATAGCACACATGGAAATATAAATCAACAAAAAAGTTCATTAAATAGACAAACACTATTGACAAAGTGCATTTAATAGATTATTATGTCTATACAATGAACAAAAAGGAGGAGAACACATGAAGAAACAGAGCGATTTTCATAAAACAGTGCAAAACCTTATGTTACTGGATCCTGAGAGCCTTCTTCTGATTGACAGCGGCGTGAAGCTGCTTCTGGCAAGGCAGGGCATGGTAAAGAAGGCGGAAGAGAAAAAGGGAAAGCGCCGGGAAGAGCAGGCAGCAATCTGAAAGAAAGGGGATAAGCAATGAATAAGCAGGAATTTATAGACAAAGTGGCAGAGATAACTCAGAAAATACCGGTGGTACCGGATCGGGAGTATTCCATCATTGAGAAGGTTTACACCTTCCATCCGGCAATCAGTGAGACGGAAGGCAAGCGGCAGATCGCTGAGCCGTATGTGAATTTTGGAATGGCGCTGATCATGGATATGGTGCCGAGAGCGGAGCTAATGGCCAAGAAGGAGGAAGAGCTGAGAGCAGCCCAGATAGCACTCAGCAAAGTGAAGGAAGAGATTGAGGAGATCAGGAAGGGAGGGGCTATCTGATGGCAGCAGCAAAGATTGAGGCAATGTGGGATATGGATGGGAGAGATCATCCCGTTTTGGTATTGGAAAAGAAGAGGGGAAAGATCAATCTGGCAGAGGTTGAGGAGCTCCTGAGGTATTCAAAGAGCGGAGCATTTCAGGGAAATTATGTGTTGCTCATCCGGGCAGGAGAGGCAACGTGCGGCGGATCCGGTTGGATGGATGAGGAAGAGCCCAAAGGGGATCAGTGGTCACTCTATCAGGTAGAGGCAGAGGAGCCGTGCCCGGTATGCGGGCAACTGGCACCGCCGTTTGAGTGGTGCCCAATGTGCGGAGAATCCCTCACGGGGAAGGATCTGAACGCTGAGCAGGCAATGGGAAATGCTGAGTTTCTTCTGGAATCCATGAAGAGAGAAGCTCTCCGCATGATAGAGAGCACGGATCTTCAGGAGACAAGAAAAGCGTGGTACCACTCACACCTGGGATCACTGGACTTTGCCAGACAGATGGGCCTCATAACAGAGGAGCGGCGGCAGCAGTTATATAAACAATTTCAGAGGGAGGCAAACTATGGTAACGATAGATAAAAAAATTGAGTTGATCAGGCGGGAGCAGGAGGAATTGAAACACCGGGCCGAGGTAGAGGAAAAGGCCGTGCAGCTCATCACGGAAGGAAAGCATGAGGAGGCCGTGGCGCTTCTCAATTCTTTAGATGATGGAATACTGGCAGAGATCCAGATGGAAATGGAGATGATAAACGAAGAGCCGACAGCAAGGCAGAAGGCGCAGGAACGGAGAAGGAAGGCCGCGATCATTCTGGAAACACTGGCCAATGATGCCATCAATATGAATTGGAACTATGAGGAGGACTATCTGAAGGCGATCATGAAGGGCCTGAAGCGGGCAGAAGAGGAAGGTGGGAGCGAATGAGGCAGCAGGAGGTAAAAGTACATCTCACTCTCTCAGAAGGCTATCAGGAGCGATTCACAAGGGCCTGCATAAAGGTGGCCAAAAGAAGGACGGAGGGAGGGAACGGCGGCAGGGGCCGCAGGAAGGATGCAAAAAAAGTTGCTGAGGCAGTATAGGGAAGGCCGGTTTGACTACATAAAAAAGCCGGGAGCAGATCGGCAAAATCAGCTCCCGGTCATGCCCTTTGAGGACATAGTAACACCTACAAAAATTATATCACCAGAGGGCGGAAAAGTCAACGAAAAAACCCAATAAAATCAGGGTTTAGGGCCTTCTTGATAGCCCATTCAAGATATTAAGGTTAGGTGGTGGTATGAGATTTGTATGTGAAAAAAATATTTGATATGGGATGGGTGAAGGAGATCCAAAAATACTATCCGGGGAACTATGGGGCACCCGGCAGGAAGAGGGGGCCGAAACAGAAGAGGACACCTGAGGACATAGAAAGACAGAACCAGAGGAACCGGGAGAAAAAAGTGCAGAGGATCATCATAGCCAACTTCAGGGAGGGAGACTGGCACCTCATCCTGGGATATAAGAAAGAGCTGAGGCCGGGATCCTTCAAGGAGGCCAAGAAGCAAGTGAGAAAATTTTTGTCTGATATGAGAAAGGCATACAAGAAGGCGGGGATCCCCTTCAAGTGGATATTGGTCACGGAGAGGGGAAAGCAGGGGGGATGCCATCATCACCTCATCATTGAGGACATAGCAAGGCCGGATCTGAACACAAAGAAGATGGTGCTCAAATTCTGGCAATATGGATCAAAGAGTTTTTATCCGCTGTATGAGGACGGAGAGTTTGAGGATCTGGCTGAGTACATAGTGAAGAAAGAGACAAAGGAAGAGGAGGAGGGGTGCTCATATTCCAGGAGCAGGAATCTGATCATACCGGAACCGAAGAGGGAAGTGATACACCGGAGGAGATGGAGGACGGATCCGAAACCGGAAAAAGGGTGGTATATCGTGAAGGATTCCGTGGTGAATGGAGAGAACCCGGTCACGGGGTACCCGTATCAGCACTATACCATGAAAAGGATTGATCCGGGAGGTGGTTCAGGATGAGATTTGAGGTGAGCATATTTGTGGAGAGCACATGGAAGGGCCCGGCCAGGAGGAGAGGGGTGGCCATGTGGATAGTGGAGTGCAAGAGGAACGGGGTGCCGGTGACAAGAGAGGGGCTGATCCGTCTGGAAGATGGCACTGAAAACATGGCCAACCTGATGGCCATAACAGCGGCGGCGGGGATCCTCACAAAAGAGTGCTCCATCCGAGTATTTACTCAATGTGATCACATTCTGAACACCATGCAAAATCACTGGCATATCACATGGCAGAAAAATGAATGGCATAACGCAAAGGGAAAGCCGGTGAAAAATGCAGAGCTATGGAGCGGGATGTTGGAGAGCCTGGGAAAGCATATGTATTCCGTGCATGGCGGGTGGCATGAATACCAGAACCTCATGCAAGGGAAGATCAGGAAGGAGTTGGAAGAATGGAAGAATACAGAGCAATGAAGGAAACGATCCTCAGGGCAGTGCAGGAAAACGTGAAGGGAACGAAGGAAGAGGTTGAAAAGACCGTGGAGGCGGTCACTGATGCGGTGATGGATGCCATTGCCGAGAATTACCGGAGCATCACAGAGATTCACTGCATTGTGGCAGCAGTGCGGGCCGGAGAGAGGGTGCAGATAGCCTATGCGGATCCTGAAGATCTGGATTTCATGGATCCCTACACAGTGAGGGCGTGTTGGTAGGAAGGAGGAAGGAAAATTGACAGAGGAAACTATGAGAGCGGCAGGGAAGGCGGCGGAGGAGCTGCTGAACATGAGAGGGCCCAAGTGTGAAATGAGCGCCCATGAGGCGGAGGAGAAGCTCAGGGAACTGGAAAGAGAGGAGGGCATGGAAAAGGTTTATGTATGCTCACAATATGGCAGCAGGGGAGAAAAGGCCACAAATTTAGAATTTGCAAAATTCTTCTGCATGATGGTGATTGAAGAGGGGAAAATCCCGATCTGCCCTCATTTATTCTATGCTCAGGTGCTCAATGATGATGTGAAGTCTCAGAGGGCGGCAGGCATGAGGATAGGATTGGAGCTCCTGAAGGAGTGCGGGGAGCTGAGGATCTTCACAAACATTTCTGAAGGGATGAAGGGGGAGATCCTGGCGGCAAGAGAGAGGGGGATCCCCATAAGAATTGCAGATATGGCGGCGATCTATTCAGAGGATCAGGCCGTATATGAAGAGCAGGGAATTATGCGGGAGCTTGTGGAGGTGCTCAATGGCTAAAAGCATAATTCAGAAGAGGACGGATCCGGTGAGCCGGGAGTGTTTCCTCTGCCGGGAAGAGGCTGAGAGAATAGGGTACTATGGAGAACTGAAGCATACGGGCCTGCATAAGCACCATTTTGTATATGGCCGGTTTGGTGCCTTCAGGAAGAAAGCAGAACATTATGGCCTATGGGGATATGTGTGTGCAGAAAGACACCACGAACACGGCCCGGAAAGCCCACACGACAATGCAGAGGTGGCCCTGCACCTGAAGCAAGTGGCTCAGAGGGCTTTTGAAGAGAAGTATGGCCGGGAGCTCTGGGAGCAGGAGTTTGGGAAGAACTACCTGGATATGGAGGTGGATGATGCTGAGTAAGTTTGTAAACAGTCTGAAGGATGTGGACTTGTCAAGGATAAAGATGCCCATGGCGGTGATATATGACGGCCCGAAAGATTTCCCTGAGATGTATCTATGCAGAATGTGGGAAGGAGCAGGAGGGCATCCAACCAACACGGCCATGCAGAAATTCTCTTTAGAAGAAATGCGGGAAGATATTCAGGCAGCAGGATTTTCAATAAGATTTCCGAGGGCGGCGGGTGATGATCCGGTCATTGTGGAAACGTGGATAAGATAAGGAGAAGAGGATGGATAATTTGATTGTGGATGCCTTTGCAGGAGGCGGCGGGGCGAGTGTCGGGATAGAGATGGCCCTGGGCAGATCGGTGGATATTGCGATCAATCACGATC
>OFEY01000937.1_pt1 | contig 21339 bp, 9 predicted proteins | sample 1521251 | NCBI WGS metagenome assembly OFEY01 (sample SAMEA3504100, study PRJEB24116) | mouse gut metagenome | biome: mouse gut; feature: mouse-associated habitat; material: faeces | place: Denmark | collected 2011
GATTCCCCGAGGCCTCAAGAAAATTTCTTCGACAGCGGAAGATATCGATAGCCTTGTATATAGCCTCGCGCATCGACACCTCGCTTGCCATATCCTTCCACGCCTTGTCATAAGCCGTGCCATGATCAGGCGATGTACGCACCCAGGGAAGTCCCGCAGTGAAATTCACCCCGAATTCGCCGGCGAGCGCCTTGAAGGGAGCGAGACCCTGATCATGATACATGGCGATGACACCGTCATATCTGTTTCTTGCCTCTCCTGCGAAGAATCCGTCAGCCGCAAAAGGACCGAAAGCAAGGAAGCCCTCCTCGGCCGCATCTGCCAGGGCAGGGGCGATCACCTCTTTCTCCTCCCTGCCGAGAAGTCCGCCGTCTCCGCAATGGGGATTCAGAGCCAGCACCGCGATTTTTGGCCGCGTCACCGCGAAATCCTTGCGCAACACCCGGTCGAACGTGCGTATCGATTCAAGAACGCGCTCCCTGGTGATAGCCGCCGGCACATCAGCGATGGCGAGATGCGTAGTGACGAGTGCAACCCGGAGCCGGTCGTCGAAGAGTATCATCTGCGCCTTGTACTCCTCCCCTGCGCGGGCATTGAGAAATTCCGTATGCCCCGGGAAACAGAACGAATCGCTCTGAACGGCCTCTTTGGAAATCGGGGCAGTGACAAGCACATCGATGTCATTTTCCGAAACAGCACTCACCGCTTCCTCGAGAGCCTTCACCGCGGCGGCACCAGAAGCGGCTGTAGGCTGTCCGGGAGTGACACTGATGTCCTGAAGGCAGAGATCCACAATATTGACCGCGCCATCTTCCGCATCCTCGGCCGAGGAAATAATATTAAGTCCCTGGAACTGTACGCCCGCTTCCTTGCAGGCGCGGTCGAACAACCGTCGGTCGCAGAACACCACCGGGGTCATAAGCTCTGTAATTCCATCGGCAGCCAATGCCTTTACAATCACCTCGTAACCTATTCCGTTAAAGTCACCGTGGGTGATGCCCACCCGTATTTTCTCATCCATCATGATGTAATGTTTGCTGTTATTTTTTATTGGAAACATCTTGTTGCCCTCTGGCACGGGGGCGCTTCCCGGCGGCAAGCATTCCGCAGGCGGCCTCGATGTCCTCGCCGCGCGAGGCACGGATGGTGGCCGTTATTCCTTTGGAATTAAGATAGTTTCTGAACATTATCATCCGTTCCTCGCTCGCCGGGTAAAGATCCACTCCCGGGATTGCATGGAAGCGGATAAGGTTAACGCGGCATTCCAGATCACCGATCAGGCGGACAAGCATATCCGCATGTGCCACATCGTCATTGACCCCGCGCCACATTATATATTCTAGAGAAAGACGCCGCTGACCGCTGAAGTCATATCCCGAAAGCACGCGCATCACCGCCGATATGGGAAACGCTTTCTGCGCCGGCATCATCGACTCCCGCTGCGCCACGTCGGCCGTATGCACACTCACGGCTACATGCACTCTGGTCTTGTCGAGCAATTCCTTAAGCTGCGGCAGCTTGCCGACTGTCGACACCGTGATTCTCTTCGGGCTCCATGCCAGCCCCCACGGAGAAGTGAGAATCTCGATCACCTTCAATACTTCCGTGAGATTGTCGAGAGGTTCTCCCATGCCCATGAACACCACATTGGTCAGAGGATTCATGGGAGACTGTCCGGGCTTCGGCGCGGGAGGAATGCTGAGAATCTGGTTGATTATCTGCGCGGCTGTGAGATTGGCCTTGAAGCCGAGTTTGCCGGTAGCGCAGAAATAGCAGTTCATCTTGCAGCCCGCCTGCGACGAGACGCAAAGCGTGGCACGGTCGTGATCAGGAATATAGACCGACTCCACCGCATTCCCATGACCTACCGGAAAAAGATATTTCACGGTGCCGTCGGCCGATTTCACTGAACTGACCGCATTCTCACGGCCTATCACATAATTTGCTTCGAGCCATTCCTTGTTCTTTTTGGAGATGTTTACCATCTCGCCAAAATCTGTCGCTCCCTTGGAATATATCCATTCGGCAAGCTGACGACCCACGAACCGCGGCATACCTCCGCGGAATGCCACATCCTGCAGTTCCTTGAGACCCATGCCTATCAGCGGCAGTTTATCTGTATTCTCTTTCATCGTATTTTCTGTTGTTGACTCCCCTGCCTGAACATTCAGGAACTGTCCTCCCTCAATATTCGTCAGACTTCCCTCCTCCTACAAAAACGAGCGACCGCTTCCGGCCGCTCGTTCTGTATGAGATCGGAGGCGGCTTATTCGCCGGCCTCGAACTTATAGATATTGTTTTTGAATTTCGAATTGCCGCGGAGCATACCGTTCATGTCGGGATTGACCGTCTGATAGTACTGTTGCTCATACTGGCTGTCGTTGAAAGGGAATTTCTCGGTGTTCCTGCCCATGACCTGATAGACATAGATACCGTCGTTGCCCTTCACTATGTTCACCTTCTTGTCGGCCTTCGCGCCGGCGATGATACCTGCCACCTCGGGATCGTTGACACCCGACTGCGCGCCGAAGCGGAATGCGGGGAGATTGCGCGGACTCACTTTCATGGCCTGGGCGGCCGCTGCGATGCTCTGCACGTTCTTGCCATACTTGGCGAGAAGTTTCTCACCGGCCTTATCGGCACGGACCTTACGCTCCAGCATGGATTTTACATCCTTGTTGGTTACGGGGCAGAAGTCATCGTATTCGCTGTCGACAGCTACGGCATAGAGCGCAGGACCGGCATGGTTCTTGTATTCGTAGATGTGGCTCACATCACCTTCCTTGCCGTCGATCATAGCCCAGCGGACCACCTGGCGGCTTTCGGGATAGTACTGGTTGAAGCCCTGGAAACGGGGAACTGCCGGAGTGGAGGCGGTAATGGTGAAGTTCTGGAGATTGTAGCCGGCTTTGGCGGCGTTCTCAGCAAACTTCCTGGAATCAGTGTTTGCGGCGAGGAACTTCTCGAGTTTCTCACGTTCAGCGGCGAGAGTCTTTGCGCTGGGACCGAGTTCGAAAGTGGCCTCATCGTACTCGTAAATGGTCACGGGCGCGTTCTGCTTCACAAGCTGCGCCATCACCATACCCTGGGGACCTGCCTGAATAGAGATAAACTTGCCGCCGGCATTGCGGAGAGAGTCGAGTGTTGCGGCGGGAAGCGCGTTGGTGGGACCGTCTGCCGTGTAGAGTGTGATCCACTGGTTGAGCTGGGGAGCCACACTGTCGATGGAGAACGCCGTCATGATCGAGTCTACAGAGAGACCACCGTTGAGTCGGCCCATCACGCGGAGACCGAGATCCTCGGTGGCGGTGCTGATCACATTGAGCTGAATCGAGTCGATTTCAGAAGTGCGGGCGCCCATGCGGATTACCTGGAAGCCGCGGGCGTTGGAAGATATGAGTTTCACGCTGTCGGGAGTGGCGGCGAGAACATAGTCCTTGACTGCACCCGCGGGAAGATCGGAAGCACGGAGCGAATGACGCTGCATATCCACACCCTCCTTCTTTAGATTCTTGTCGAGCGGACCGGCGTTGGCGGCAAGCGAGCGCATAGTGTTCTCGGCAAGTTTCTGCGCCTCGGCCTTGTCCTCGGCGGAAGGAGCGATATTGACTGCGATGAAGCTTATTTCCTTTGTAGCCTCGTCAACCTTGAAGAGATTCTTCTCCTTGTCGTAGGCAGCCTTGATTTCCGATTCGGTCACCGGATATTCCTTTTCGGAGAGTTCTCCGAAGGGCATGAAAGCCAGTTCCACATTAGTGGTGTTGACATAATTATCATAGAGAGCTTTCTTGTCGAGGTCATTCGCACGGATTGTGCCGGCGAGGAGACGCTGATATACCATCGCGGTGAGCTGCCCTTCCATCTCACGCTCGGCAGCGATCCATGCGCGCTGGAACGGCTCCATCTGCGCGTCGGTAAGACCGTTGCGCTTGGGGTTGAATATAATTTCGTACGCCTGCTGGGGTGTCTGCACGCTGAGGCCCGATGCGTTGAGCTGGCGGACGATGTTCATCACCTCCTGGCTCTGGGGGTTCTCGAGCATGTAGAAGCGGAGCAGATTGCTCGACGGACGGATGCCCGCCTTGTCGGCCGCGTTCTTCACAAGCGCTTCGGAGATGAGCTGATCGAGAGCCATCTGGGGAAGCAGCTGGGTGTCGAAGTTGGCATACTGCTGCGGATTCTGCCGACGCGCCTGCTCAAGCTGTTCGTTGAGCTGCTCGCGCTTACGCTGATATTCGGTGTAGTCGATTTTCACGCCTCCCACCTTGGCCACCGTGGTCCGGTCGCCGAAGATGTTCTGGCTATTGGTAAGGGCGTCACCCACAATGAAAGCGAGGAGCGCCACGCCAATCACGATGATCAGAAAGCCTGATTTACTTCTGATTTTCTCTAATGTTGCCATTCTGTTGTATATAGCTCTGTTTTAATTTCTTAATATCATCCTGCTGCCGACTTTCACCGCAGCCGGGGTCTGATGCGCCATGTCCTTCAGCACGCTGCCTGAGGCCATTAAACGTGCAAAGATAACATTTTTACCAAACTTTGCCAAATCCGGACCTTTAATTTTCACAAAAAGCCTCCTTTTTGACACAAATCCGTTAAATCTGTTAAATTATTTCCATACACGACAACCCGCAGGAGGATATCGTCAGTTACTTAAGAGAGTCGCACAAATGTACGACTCTCTTAGAGTGTGTTTGAGCTGACTTAAAGTCCGAACTCCTTACGTATTGTATCGACCATGTCAAGCTTTTCCCATGTGAAGAGCTCCACTTCGCGGACTATCGGAGCTGCGTCGTAACGACCCTGGAAAGTCTTGACCACGGTCTGCGGTGTGCGTCCCATGTGCCCGTAGGCCGCAGTCTCCACGTAGACGGGATTGCGGAGCTTAAGGCGCTTTTCGATTGCAAGGGGTCTCATGTCGAACATCTTTCCTATCCTGTCGGCGATCTCCCGGTCGGACAGGTTTATTTTCGCAGTGCCGAACGTGTTGACGAAGATGCTCACCGGCTCGGGTTTGCCGATTGCGTAAGCCACCTGTACGAGCATCTCGCGCGCCACACCGGCAGCCACCATATTCTTGGCGATATGACGGCATGCATACGCGGCGGAACGATCCACCTTCGACGGGTCCTTGCCGGAAAAGGCGCCGCCGCCGTGGGCGCCTCGGCCGCCATAGGTGTCGACTATTATCTTGCGTCCGGTGAGGCCGGTGTCACCGTGGGGGCCGCCTATGACGAACTTACCCGTAGGATTTACATGTAGAATCAGGTTGTCGTCGAAAAGTGCGCGTGTTTCCTCGGGAAGCGATTCGATCACACGCGGCAGGAGCACGGTCTCCACATCCTTGCGGATCTGACCGAGCATTTCGTCATCGGCTTTTTTCTGAGCCTCCCGGGTTGAGTCGAGAGCGGGGACGAACTCATCATGCTGTGTGGATACCACAATCGTATGCACGCGCACGGGGCGGCCGTCGCCGTCGTACTCCACGGTGACCTGGCTCTTGGCATCGGGACGGAGATAGCTGGTGAGCTTCCCCTTTCGATAATAAGTCATATCCTTCCCCTCGCGGCGGATATCGGCAAGTTCGCGGAGTATCCGATGGGAAAGGCTTAGGGATAGAGGCATAAATTCCGCCGTTTCATCCACAGCATATCCGAACATCATTCCCTGGTCGCCGGCGCCCTGCAGGTCCTCGTCGCTTTTCCCCTCCTCGCGGCGCGAGACACCGCGGTTGATGTCGCCGCTCTGCTCATGAATGGTGGAGAGAATACCGCATGAGTCGCCGTCGAAACGGTAGGTTTTAGCCGATCCGGTTGATCAGATCGCGGGTGGTGTTGAGCACATCTACGTATGCGTCGGAAGCAACTTCGCCGGCCACCACCACCTGGCCTGTGGTGACGAGAGTCTCTATCGCCACATGGCTTTGCGGGTCGCGGGCGAGAAACTCATCGAGAAGAGCGTCGCTTATCTGGTCGGCAACCTTGTCGGGGTGCCCTTCCGAGACTGACTCGGAAGTGAATAGATAATTATCTGTCTGTTTCATAATATCTTGCACTTTAAATATTTATTTTCATTGATATATTTTAACTGATGGCACTCAGGCTTGCGGGCTACATCCCTGCAATCACCGGAACCGGCACAGGCAAAAAAAATTGACAACCGCTTCTTGCGATTGCCATTCATCAGATGCCCGAGCTGTCGTCGCTCCCAAACCCGAAAGGGTCTGCCGAAGCCGACGTTGCAGTTTTAGCATTTTTTCGAGTGGTTGCAAGCAGCCAAATTTCTCCACCTTGAACCCGTCGGGACAACCTCCCGCCGGACTACATCACAAAATTACTATTTTTTTCCGGCCCCACCAAATAATTAATCTTAAAAACTGCAAAAAATATAAACAGCGCGGTAAAAGCACGGCCGGACCTCCCGGAGATCCGGCAATATTAACCCCAGACACCGGAGCGATAACTCAGGTCCCTGGGGTTTAAACAGATGCATTGACAACAACCTTTCTTTAAGGTCGCACAATGTCAGTATGGTGTCACAGCATGCCGTCGGTGCTTCGGTTGATGGTCTTGAGGTTAAAAGCCATCGTGATCTGATAGATACCGAAGGCGAGGAGCGAGAAACCGAGCCACAGCCATACCGTCACTCCACCAAGAAGCGGATTGACAATAAAGATGCATGCAAGGACGATTGTGGCTATAAGGGCGAGAATCATCAACACTATGGCGCCGCCTATGTACCGCGACATAACCGCCGCCTCGCATACAGAGTTTATCGCCACAACAATCATCCAGATACCGACAGCGTAGACAAACGACGCGGCGAGGACAGGTCCGGGCAGACATATCAGCCATACGCCGAGGGCAATCTCGAGCAGACCCATGGCAAGCCGCCATCCCCAGTTGGGATTAACCCGCCGGTTGGCAATGGAAAATGAAATGTCGAGAACTCCGGCGGCAAGCATGCCGGCGCAGAAACAATATGCCATCACCTCGATGGATGAAGCCGGGTTCACAAAACACCAGATGCCGAACGCCACGAAAATCAGGCCCGTGACAAGAGGAATCCACCAATATCTGGTGAGTCCCGTGGTAAAAATTCGTTTTGACATAATACAATATTGTTTTGTGTGTTTTCAACTACACCTCTTCTGATACAGGTGTTCAATATTATAACAATGCCGGAAACGAAGTGTTTTACCGGGGTTAGCCATGAATGTCAGCGGGTCAGGCCCCGGAGTGTGGCGAGAGCTTTTGCGTAGCGGTATTCCAGATCGAGCAACTCTGCGCGGGCTTCGAGAAAATAGTTTGTTTCCTGAATATATGTGATGAGATTGATCTGTCCTCCGGCGAGTGCCTTTTTCAGGAGCGCGGCGTTGTCGGAATTTTCCACCGCCTCGCGCATAGGCGCTATCTTGCGGTATGCGGCCGCGGCGGATTCGTACGCTGTCCGCACCTCGGTTTCGAGCCGGCCGTCGACGGCTTCCTTGTCAAGTCGCGCTGCCGCGGTCGCCGCGTCCGCTCTCTTTTTACTTCCGCGCCCTGAGAAGAGGGGGATGCTGACTCCGAGAGAAACGCCGTCGAAATGGTTTCCCTCCTCAAAGGCGTGGGCATATCCTATGTTGAATCCCGGCAAACCTGCGGCCCGCTCCGCTTTTCCGGCAAGTCGTGCCGCTTCCACCGACATGTCGGCGGCACGTGCCGCAGCGGAACCGCGTGCCGCAGCGATCCACACATCAAGAGGCGCTGGCGCCTCAAGGCGGATGTCGGCGCTTTCGAACCGCGCGAGCACCTGCGAAATGTCGCGGCCGGCTATGGCCTCGAGCGCACCCCGGGCCTGCAGAAGGCGGTCGGACCAGTCGGCTACCCGCGCCCCGATGCGCTCGCGCTCTATGCGCAGCTTGTTCAGGTCGAGACGTCCGGTATTGCCAGTGGCCGCGAGACGCCCGGTGAGCCGCAGCAGAGAGTCGTTGTCATGTGCTATGGTCTCGAGTATGTTCAGGTTGGCACGTGCGTTACGATAGTCGGCAAGAGCCGAAAGTGCCTCCGCTCGCAGAGAACTCCTCAGAACCTCCGCAGTAGCCTCGGCGGCAGCACCCGCCGCACGGTTGGCCCGTCGCCGCGCAGTGTAGACACCGGGCCATTCGAAACCTTGCGACACCCCGACGCTCCAGCGCTTCTCGCCACCGCGCTCCGGAAACAGTAGTTCTCCCTCTATCTCCGGGTCGGGAAGATTGTTTGACACGTCAAGCGTAAGGCCGTCGGCATATACCGTGGCATACGCCGCACGGACTTCCGGATTCGACGCGACTATGGAATCGGCCGCTTCCTCATAACCTGCGGCTTGAATTGCCTGCAAGGTCAGTGCAATGGCGGCGGCAAACAGGATACTACGGGTGGGATTCTTCATTTTGAATCTGATTTTTCAGGTTATCCTTATTTCCCCTGATTTTTTCCGTCAGACTGTAAATCACGGGAACCACATATATATTGAGCAGAGTGGAGGACAAAAGACCTCCGAGAATCACGATGGCGAGGGGCGACTGTATCTCGTTGCCAGGTTCGCTACCCCTCAACGCGAGAGGAATCAGCGCGAGAGCCGATGTAAGCGCAGTCATCATGATAGGATTGAGACGGTCCTCCGAACCGGTGAGCACCCGTTCGCGCAACGGCGTCCCGGAATCCTTGAGACTGTTGTAACGGCTCATCAGCAGCATACCGTTCCGGGTGGATATGCCGATAAGCGATATGAAGCCGATAATGGCCGGAATGTTCAGCTCGCTTCCGGTGAGCCTGAGTATGAGCACACCGCCGATCAGGGCCAGAGGCATGTTTACAAGAATGATCAGGGCCTGCCTGATATTGCGGAATTCCGCGTAAAGGAGCATGAAGATAATCAGCAGAGCGCCGAGCGATGCGAGAGCGAGGGTGCGCGATGCCCGCGCCTCGTTCTCGAACTGGCCGCCGTACGCCACACGGTAACCCGCCGGCACGTCCACATTCCGTTCGATGCGCGAGCGGATCTCATCGACAGCCCCGCGGAGGTCCCGGCCGTCGGTATTGGCAGAGACCACTATGCGCCGGCTCACATCCTCGCGATTGATGGTGTTCGGTCCCGCGGAGTATACCACGTCGGCCACGCTTCCGAGAGGAATCATCCCGCGGGTGGAGCTTATGGCCATGTTCTCGATGTCCTCTTTGGTCTGGCGCCGGGAGTCGTCGAGCTTTACCGTGATATCGCTGGGGATACCCTCCTCGAACACCTGCGAGACAACCTCTCCTCCAAGCATAACCCTGATATATTCGGCGAATTCCCCGGTCGGGATCCCGTTCCGCGCGAGAAGTTCCCTGCGCGGACGGATATCGATCTGCGGCCGCGGAGTCTGCTGCTCGATGTTGATGTCGACAATGCCCTCGGTCTGCTCCATCTCTTTCTTTATTTTCAGTCCCGTGGCATAGAGCCGGTCAAGATCGTCGCCGAAAATCTTTACAGCAATCTGGGCCTCGCTGCCGGAGAGCATGGCGTCGATACGGTGGGAAATCGGCTGCCCTATCTCGACATTCACTCCGGGGAGCTGACGCAGTTTCTCACGCAGCTCGTTGGCGACTTCACGCCGTGTCCGGCCATGGTCCAGAGAGTATGGCACCTCGAGTTCCGAGACGTTTACGCCCAAGGAGTGCTCGTCAAGTTCGGCTCGGCCCGTCTTGCGGGCCACCCTCTTTACCTCCGGTACCGACATGATGATGCGCTCGGCCTCGCGGCCCACGGCATCGCTCTGGTCGAGCGATATTCCCGGCAGCGCGCTGAGATTGATGGTAAACGATCCTTCATTGAACGCGGGCAGGAAACTTCGGCCCAGCGTGAAGAACAGTGCGACGCTGACCGCAAAGAGTCCACCGGTGCTCCAGAGGATTACTTTCGGATGGGCCAGCGCGGAACGCAGGGTGCGCGCATAGAAGGCACCGAGTTTACGCGCCAGCCAGGGCTGGCGGTCGAGCTCCCGCTCCCCTTTACCGGAACCCAAAAGATAGCTGCAAAGCACAGGTGTCACCGTCAGCGCCACGATCGTAGAGGCTATCAGCGCCACAATGAAGGAGATGCCGAGCGGCACAAGCATCCTCCCCTCGATTCCGGTGAGGAAGAAGAGAGGCAGGAAACTCGCCATGATGATCAGCGAGGAATTGAAGATGGGCATGCGCACCTCCTTTGAGGCATTATAGACCACCGTAAGAACCGGTTCCCGCAACCCGGCAGGGAGCGCCCTGTTGCGGAGAAGCCGCTTGTGGACATTCTCGACATCAACGATGGCGTCGTCCACCAGCGATCCGATGGCTATGGCTATTCCTCCCAATGTCATGGTGTTGATACTTAGTCCCAACAGATTCAGGATTAACACCGTCACTATTATCGACAGGGGGAGCGCCACCACAGATATCAGTGTGGTGCGCAGATTCATCAGGAAGAAAAAGAGGACTATTATCACGAATAGCGCTCCCTCGGCGAGCGACACCTGCAGGTTGGTTATCGAGCTTCCTATGAAGTCGCTCTGCCGGAAAATGTCGGTGACGACGTTAACCGATTCCGGCATAGAACCCCGCAGGTCCCCGATGGCAGCGTCGATATCTTCAGTGAGCCCTATCGATCCGGTGCCCGGCTGCTTGGTGACTGTGAGGAGCACGGCCGGCTTCGTGTCGACGGTGGCGGCGCCGAGGCGCGGTTCTTTCCTGCCGAGGCCCACCGAGGCGATGTCGGCCAATGTCACTATGGTGTCGCCCGTGGATTTCACCACTCCGGCGGCAAGAAGCGTGGTATCGGCAGTGGCGATGTCCGCCTTAAGGAGATATTCGTTGCCGTATTCATACAGCACACCTCCCGATGCGTTGTTGTTCAAACTCCTTGAGGCATCAAGCGCCTCGGAGAGGGATACCCCGTGCATGCGCATCTTGTCTGGATTGAGGCGTATCTGATATTCCCTGACATCCCCTCCGATCACTGCCACCTGCGACACTCCCTTAACCGAGAGCAGGCGCGGACGGATGGTTCTGTCGGCGAGAGTGCGCAGAGCTTCCTGGCTGATACTGTCGGAGGTAAGTCCCACAATCATCATCTCACCCAGAATAGAGGACTGAGGGCCGAGCGTGGGGCGGCCCGCACCGGGAGGAAGCGCGTCACCTACGCCTGCGATTTTCTCCGACACAATCTGCCGGGCACGGTAAATATCCGTATCCCAGTCGAATTCGACCCATACCACTGAAAATCCGGTGGAAGATGACGAACGCACACGGCGCACGCCGGTGGCTCCGTTGACGGCTGTCTCGATCGGGAACGATACCTGACGCTCCACCTCTTCGGGAGCCATTCCCGCCGCCTCGGTCATCACCACCACTGTCGGAGCGTTAAGGTCCGGGAATATATCCACCTCCGAACGGATCAGCGCCACCGTTCCCGCTATGAGGATAAGACCAGTGACGATCAGGACTATGACCCTGTTGTCGAGCGAGGCATGTATTATCTTGTTAAGCATGGTCTGGCAGTTGCTGTTTAATGGTTATGGGAATGTCCTTCGGGGATATTGCCCGAGTTTTCGGCCATTTTCACTACGGAAGCTCCTCCGGTGACGAGCATGTCCCCTTCCTTGAGACCGGAAAGAATCTCCACACGCCGGCCATCGCTGCCTCCCGTCTGCACGCGGTGCTTGAGGTAGGCGTCATCATGGACGCGGGTATATACGTAGAACGCGCCCTGCTGCTCGGTAAGGGCCTCCACGGGCACTGAAATCACGTCGCCGCGCACCGGCCCCAACAGCCACACCTCGGCATAGCTGCCCGGAACCATGGAGCCGTTGTTGTTGAAAGAGAAGAATACCGGAATATATCCCGCACCGGCAGGCGATGTGGAACCTGAGAGAAGACGCCCTCCGAGGTCCCCTGTATTAACGGCCTCCGCGATGTGCTCGGGGCGGAAGTTGGCCGACCGGACCATGGGCAGGAATGCCGCATGGCGTGCCGGAAGATCAGCACGGAGCGTCAGCGCGCTGTTGCCGGAGACTACTGCTATCGGCTCGCCTACGGCTACATATTGTCCGGAGCGCGCCTGCAGCCTGGTTATTACGCCCGAGGAGGCAGCGGTGACGGCTCCCGAAGCGGCACGCGGGCTATAGCCGGCCAGCGCGGTTTCGTACGCGGCGCGCGCGTCATTGTATTCCTTGGCGGAAGCGAGGCCTTCTTTATAGAGAGGTGTGATGCGGTCCAGTTCGCGGCGCGCCGACTCCACGGCGGTGCGTGCCCCGGCATTGGGGTCCCCGCCGGCCACGCCGCGGCTGTCGATGCTGCCGACGCGGGCGCCGGCAGATACCCGCGACCCTACGCTCAGCCCCTGCGTCAGACGGAGGATTCCGGATGTGGGAGCCGAAATCACCGACTGGTCCATCGGCGCCGGCTCTATCTGCCCGGACACCTTCAGAGCCTCGGCAAACTCGCCCCGGCTCACCTTCTCGACAGTGACGCCGAACCGTTTGGCAGACTCCGGCGAAAGCGCTATCTCGTCGCCATGCCCGGCTTCATGCTGATGTCCGTGAGCCTCGGCATGCGCCTCCTGCTCCTCGTCGGCGCCATGCGCATGGCCTTCGTGACCTCCCTTACCGCACGACAGCAACGCCGCCGAAAACAATAGAAACAATAGACTTTTATGATACTTCATGGCCTTGATCCAGATTATGCGTTTGATTATCGCGTTATAATTGCGGCGTAAAATTACAAAAATCCCTCCGCAACCGGGTTGCAAAATATACCGAAGGCTGCGTCCCCACCGGATGCAGCCTTCGGTATATTCTGTCGGATACGGATCAATGCCTGCCGACGGATCAATGCTTTTCGATGCGGAGGCAGTCGAGGAGCAGATGGTTGGTGGCAATGTTCATGTTTTCGTCTTCGGGGAGATAGCGCAGTCCGATTCTGTGGGTCCCTTTCTCGAGGATGAGGGAGATCTGGTTGCTGTAGCCCCAGTCATTCCAGTTCCCCGTGCCTCTGTGAGGGAACACCATGGTTGCGGCTTTGAATCCGTCAACAGTCAACGTGCGCACGCCGGCCTTGTTCTCGGTGTTGACCGGACCGTTGCCATTGGCATAGCGGAAGGAGATAGTGTAGACTTCCGTCTCGGGAATGTCCACGGAAATCTCGGCAGGAACCGACCCGCTCCTGTCAAGTTCAAGAAATCCGGCTCCAGTGAATCCGGCCACCTTGCCCCCCGGGGGCACATTGCAGGCCTCCCCGGACCTGATGACCGTGGTCTCGCCGGGATACTGACATACAATCGCCGGGCGGTTGCTGCGCGGCTCGGAAGCGAACGACTGCGCACCGTCGTCGGCTACGCCGATCACCTGCCATTCGCCCGGCCGGGTGGCCGCATACGATGTCTCGCGGGTCTCGGCTACCGGCTCACCATCCTTCAGCACGATGTACTTGCCGATATATTCGATCGGATTCCATTCCAGCCGGTTGTTGGCCGGCACTCCGGCACCGTCAAGCGCCGGATCGTTGGAGAGCCAGGTTATCGGGGTAAACGGTGCCTTGAGGTTAGCCACATTGTTCACTTTCATGACCGGTATAGGCTCGCAGTCCATCCTGACAACGATGTCCACATTCCCCTTGAGCATCTTCGCCGGAATCACCTTGCCCTTCTCCGGATATAGTCTCTTTCCTCCCACAATGAGTTCCCTGACGCGATCGCCATACCCCTCGACTGTGATGTTGAGACGCGCCCCGCGGTAGGGAAAATTACCGAGAGTGCGGGTTCCTGCAAACACCTCAGGCACGAATGGCTCTATGCGGAGACCGTCCTTCTCGAAATGGATGCCGAAAAGCACCTGCTGCGTGATGGCGATGTTGCCGGCAAGACACCAGAGCATATTCGAAGAGTTAAGCTCGGTGAAGATATCGCCGTTGTCAAGGTTGAAATTCTCCTTGTTTGTACAGAACAGGGCGGCGGGACGGAACACCGAGCCAATTCCCTCGAGAGTGCCCTTTTCATTGCCGGCCTTTGCCTGCGCGAGCGTCCAGTAGGCACCCACCCATGGCCAGAGGGAATTGTTGTGATAATTGGGCATGTCGGAGATCTGCGGATAGAACACCGCCGGACCGAAAGGTGTGTGGGGATTGTTCTCGGAAATCGACTTCTGCCTATCGGACGGCGCTATGTCATAGAGGATGGAGAGGGCCTCGCCGAGGGTCTCGGCGCGGGGATTGAGAATCTTATTGCCACGCCCGTAGGTATACATGCCGTAGTATCCTTTTGCCGGCATCCAGAAATGCCGGTTTATGTTGGCGGCGAGTTCGTCGGCCCTGGCATTCCACTTCGCGGCCTCGCGCTTCCTGCCGAGGATTTCGGCCATGTCGGCCACAGCCTTCAGCGTGGCGGCATACATCACGTTGGTGCCCATTGCCTCGCTCTGCGATATATCGACGGTCTGCATCCAGCGAGGATAGCTCTGCTCGCGCCAGTCGATAAAGGAGGTCTCCCCCTTGACAAGGCCGCGCTGACTCATCACGGTCTTCTCATCCTTCTCGAGCGAACGGACGGCAATGGGATAGACTGTCTCCAGCCATTTCCTGTCGCCCGTAACCTTATATATCTCGTATGCCGCCAGGGCCCACACCATTCGGTCGGTCGAGACAGGCCACGCGCCGCCCGAACCGGTGTCCTGGATGATCTGTCCGCTCGGATTCACCTTCTTCATGAGCGAGATCATAGAAGCCTCTGGCTGCAGGGCGGCCATGGAAAGGATTATCGAATAGCTGACATCGCGGGTCCATACGCCTGACCATTCCTTGCCGGTGCGCAGCGTGGTGTCGGGCTCCACGGCGTTTACCATCTCGTCGAGAGCCATGTTGTAGATGGCCTGATGAAGGAGATTGTCTGTGGTAAGCACCGGATATCGGGAGAGATCGTTTTTCCTCACCCAGCTCTGGGAGATGGGCATGAAATAGCCGGGACGCCCCTTGTAGGTGGACTTCAGCTCGTATGGGCTTTCGGCCCATGCCTTGAATTCATTCTGAAAGATGGTATCGCCCGCCCAGCGGTAGGCATCGGTCTGGACAATCACCCGGTCGGAGGCCGAGGCGGAAACAGCCGCGGCAACAGCCGACGCGATCATCAAAGTTCTGAGTATTCGCATATTTTTGAGAATAAATTTTATAAAAAGACCGACCGGAAGCTCTTCACACGACAGCAGCAGCCAGGCCGATTGACAAAATTACAAAATTCCGACGGAATTTTCAATAAAAACGAAGGCTGCGCCCGGTTTGGAGCGCAGCCTCTCACTTAGTGAAATATGAAGTCTGAGGGATAGTGTCTCAGGTGAGATCCTGTCAGAACACCACCTTTTCGCCATTGATCACGTAGACGCCACGGGCGAGGGTATCCACCCTGTTGGCGCCTTCGGCGAGGCGGAGCACTTCCACAAGACGGCCGTCTACCGCATACACCTCCATGTCGCACCCGGCGGGAGAATATATGGTCAGGCCGTTGCCGTCGCGGACAATCCGGATGGAGCCATCCTCATCCATCTGTCCGACACCTACGCCGATATTTCCGTCGAGGTCAAGGTTGACATCGAAAGCGCGTCCCGTCTCGGCAGGAGCATCCACATAGACAGAGAAGGGAGCTACCTGTGTGAGAGCGGCAGCCTGATCAGCCTCATTCAGGGCCTCCGCAGCGCTTCCGCCCATGAAGGACGTTCCGCCGGCGTTGAGCGTATAGGTGGTCGCGGCGGGAAGCGAGCGGGAACCGTAGGAACCTACAAGACTGAAATCCGGTCCGGCCACGCGCATGTCGTCGGGAGTCTGCTCAACCTGAGCGTTCTCGGCAACGAAACGCACCACTCCGGCCTTGCTGTTCTTGTGAAGGGCTGCGAGACAAGGAGTATTGGCCTTGATGCCGTCGGCGGCAAGGATGAAGTTCTTGGTGTCGGTGTCATCTGCCGGGACCGCAGCCATGAAGTACTGCTTGCCGGCCTGGACCTCGCCATCTTTGTCGATAAACTGAGCGACATTATCTCCGTTCGCGTCAAGAACCTTCGTGGGGGCGAACGGCACCAGCAACGGCTTCCATGCACTGTTGCCGTCGGAAGGCTCCAGATTCATCTCAAGGCTGATGGAGGCGCCCTCGGGGAGAGTGAACGCGTTTACAGCCTCGAACGCATAGGCAGGATCGAGATCGATGCTTCCGACAGCTTCGTACACGCGGTCCTTGACCCCGTCAATATCAACTGTCTTGACATTGATGTAGTTTGCCGTCACATCGGCCGGAGCCACCTGACCCTCGTCGAGATAGACGAGACAGTTCGGATTCAGGCCGTCGAACGCGTTGCCGGAGATTCCCTCGGTGCGTTCCGTCTCCACTCTGCGGCGCACTTTCGCGGGCGCGTTTCCTCTCTCCGTATTGAAGATGATGGTGGTAAGACCGGAGCAACCGGAGAAGGCGTTGGGACCGATACCCTGTATGCCGGTGAAGCTGAGGGTCTCGAGCGAGGGACAGTCGGCAAATGCGTTTTCGGCAATCACGTTGACACATTCAGGCACGGTTACCGAAGTCAGGTTCGTACAGCCCTTGAATGTGCCGGCCTCGATATACTCGGCGGCGGGAAGAACGACGGTGGTGAGGGTTTCGTTATTGGCCATAGCCTCCGCGGGAAGAGCGGTTGTAAGGCCGCTCAGATCGAGATCCTCGATGGCGGGAAGCTGGTCGATCACCTCTTTCACTTTCTGAGCCTCTATGTCGCCGGCAAGCGATATGGAGGTCACATCCTTTGCCTCTTCGGCGTTGATCACGTCGAGATGGTCGGCTGTAAGCACAGCGCCGTTGCGGGGAACCGCATAGATCGACACCTCCACATTCTCCTCGGCCACTTCGATGTTGTAGTAACCCTCCTCGTCGGCGGTAATCACATGCTCTCCCTGCCTTACGACACCGGAGATCTGGCTGAGGTCGACATCGGCAAGCTCCACCTTGAAGCGCACGCGGCTGTTTTCGCCCACGTTCCTGAGCACCGGAGCAGCAGCGTCTGTATTGTCCATCACCTCGAACTCGGTGGCGGCATCACCCTTGTCGGCTTCGTTGTTGCGGATTTCAGGCACGACAACCTTCAGGTTGTCCGAAGCGAGGTTGAAACGCACGTCGTAGAGGTAAGCCACTTCGATGTTATGGTTGCCGGCTGTATCGCGGTATTTGTTGGGGTTGTAGAACTTAAGGTTCAGAGAACCGTCGGCCGCGATCGCGTCCGACGGCATCAGCTTGCCGTTGTCATACACCTTGACCTTCCGTTCCGCATTGTAAGCGTCGACACCTTCGGGGCGTTCACCCTGCGCAAGGGCGCCGACAAACACTTTGCCAGAGAAATCATAGCTCTCGAGCGTCACATTGTTGCCGATGAAGGAAGCAACCTTGGTGATATCCTTGATCGTCGGGTCCATAGTAAAGCAGCGGGAAGTATTGAAGTTCACACCGAATACAGGATACTGACCCACGATGTTGAAGCCCATGCCAAGCCAATAGTTATTGGCATAATAGTTACTATAGGCATCAGTCTTGTCAGGCTCCAGATAGGTATCAAGATAATCAGGATTCACCACAACCGTAATTTTGCTGTTTCTGCCAGCGCTCTTCCTGCCGAAACCTAAATCCTGATAGTCTTTATCCAGACTTTGATCAATATGGGAGACAATCATTTTATTTGTGTACATGTCACCATACGGATCGGTATAATTTCTCGGAGCGCATGGGACAAAAAGTGTTGTCAAAGCTTCACATCCGAAAAAGCACCGTTTCCCCAGTCCATATTTGGCCTTATTTGCCGGAACTTCTTTGCCACTTCCCTGACAGTTATACAGCCCTTCGGGAAGTGTAAGTTCCTTGATCTTCTCACAGCTTGCAAATGTAAATTGCGATATCTGGACAATATCCTTCGGAAGCTTGACATCTTCAAGCACAGGAGGAACCTGACTGAGGTCGTTCGAATAGAACAGGTATGTCGGCAGCGTGTTGGCCGCATCGGCTCCATTTTCAACGATGTTGACATGCGAGAGGTCAAGCTGTTTTACAGTTTCCTGGAAAAATCTCTGCCGGAACGTCTGTGTCAGATCGGAGGCATAGACATCGCCGACTATAGTTACAGACGGTGCAATGTTGTTTCGGTTGACCATACCTTTCAGCGTGCCGGGGGCTGTTACTGTGTAGGTAACTGTAGTGGCAGCCTCGGGAGTGTAGACCTCGATGTCGAAGTCCAGGTCCTCCTTGGCGATGAAACTGTAGTTCACGCTTGTGACACCCGCATAGAGAGTCTCGCCGTTAAGCTTGACATTGATGCGGTCGCGGGCAGACTTGGGAGTGATCCTGAACGTGAGGTCACGGCCGCGGACCGCGCTCGCCACAAGACCGGACACGTTGGCCTTCTCCGCAAGGTTTTCGGGGAAAGAGAAGTTGTAGACGGGAGTCTGGTTATTGATGGCCGAGAGTGCCGCCACTACATTCTCATTGCTTCCCTCCACGATGGACCAGGTCTTCTTGTCGTAGGATGTGGCCATGCGTATCAGGTTTCCTTCGCGCACGGAGGTTTCTTTTACACAGCAATTGACGTTCATCTTCATGCCGGCGCCAGTACCGGCCGACCAGCCGACTACAGGAGAGATAAATTCCTTGATGCGGTTGTCGGCTGTGGTGAGGACAGCAGCCCAGAAGGCGGTATGCTCAACTTTGAAGGAGTTGACACGAATGGTAAATGGAACGCCCGGGAATATGTTGACGGCATCGGTAAGCATACCTACCGTACCTCCGTCATCGGTAATGGTCCATGCGCTCGAGCCAATACGGGCCTCTGTCGGCTTTATAATGTCGAAGTGCACGATGGTGTTGGCGTTGATGTCGACGCTGTAGTTGCCGCCCGCATCGGGCTTGAGCAGGGTCGAGTTGGCGTAGACCTCCATGCGGTTGTCGTCCTGAAGGGCATATTCTGCGGTGAAGGTCACTTTCTTGCCGGCGGCGTAACGGCCAGGCTCGGTGTCGGAAGTGAATTTCACGGCAGAGTCCTCCATCACGGCGAAGGCGAGATCGGCGGGATCCGGATAATTGCCGCTTCCCGACACGACATTCACATTTTTATCGGTATCGTTATTGCGCCAGTACACATCGTCACGGTATCTCGAAGCCGCGGCTTCATCAGGACAATAGATAGTACGGTCACCGGGACTGCCAAAGAACACGCACCAGTTCACGAACACGGGTTTCGGGTTCTTTACCCAGACTTCGCGGAGGTTGGAGCAGCCGTTGAACACGTTGTATTCGTATGTGCTGACAGCGGCCGGAATCACAATGCGTGTTATGCCTGAATAGCGGAAAGCGCCGTTGTTGAAGCGGTTCACCGAGTTGGGGAGCACCACTTCCCGGAGCGAGCCGAGTCCTCGGAAAGCATCGCGGGGTATGGCGTTGGCCTGATTGGCCTGGTATGCTACGATTCTCACGCCGGTCATATCGATGCGAGTCAGTTTCATGGCGGTGCGCATGAACGAGAAGTCGCGGGCGTCAATTGTGCCGAAAAGAGTGAGATCCTTGACCGTGGCGGCGTCGGGACCGGAAAGGAGCGTCTCAAGTGTGCCGGGTTCGCCAACCCAGATGCTGCGTTTCTCCTTTACTTCGGAAGCATCCTGAACATAGACGGTGATTTCCTGGTCGGCGAGGACATTGGAGATGCGGTAATTGTAGTCGGATCCAGGAGTGATGAGATAACCGTTTGCCTTGACTGTCACCACATCGGTGGCGGGATTCTGAGGCACAACCCTGAAGGAGTAGTCCCATCCGCGGATCACCTTCGGTTCGCCGGTGAATGTGGCGCCGGTCACAGATGCCATGCCGTTTATGGAGAAATATTGCGGAGCTGCTCCCTTTACGGGAATCTCGTTGGTGGTCAGGAGTTCTCCGGCGACAGCTTTCCAGGTAGCGCCGTCATCGGTGCTGGTGGCCATGCGGATCATGTCGCCGTCGGCCACTTCAACACCCTCGGGGAGCGAGCAGCGGAAGTCGGCGTAACCACGGTTGAATACGAGCATACCGTCGAGCGAGAAGTTATCGATCTTGCTGAGGGCGCACTTGAACGTGCCGTCACTGCCGAAAAGTCCTACGGTGATTTTACCACTGAACTTCTCGTAGCTGAGGTTCTTCAGATTACCTACGCGCACGGTGAATTCCTTGCCTGGAGTAAGGTCGCCGGTGAGGTCGGAACCCATACCGGTCTGCGCGCCGTCGGCAGTGATGTGGATCGGCGACCACACAGTGTTGTTGCCAGTGCCAGGCTTGATGTTGTAGATCACCGTAGTGAGGTAGTTGAAATTATGTGACTGGCTCACCGTAGGGTTAAGGGCGGTGCTGGCGTACCAGCCGCCGTTGGTGTTGCCGTCCTGGCCGGACCAGCCCCAGTTCACATGGATCATATTGTTGACCGGATTGAAACCGTCGACGACAAAGGCGTGACCCATCGTCATGTCCTGGCCGCAGTAAAGCACGGGGCGTCCGGCACGGATCTCATTCTCTACGATCTGGTCGAACTCGGCCTGGGTGCGTGTCTCCGAGCGCTTTCTGAACGAGACGCCCGGATCGTATCCGAAATAGTTGACAAGGGCAACAGGCACCTTTACTTCGTAGGCGCTCGAACCGGAATATCCGAACTGCGTGCCGATACTTGCAGCGGCGTGGTATACCAGCGTTCCGACGGCCTCCGCCTCTGTCTGCGAGTACCCGTGACGATAGTTGTCATCGCGCATGTTGGCCCAGTCGTAGGCCACGTCGAAGTTCACACCGTTGTAGCTCCCGGTACCGCGTTCGGGAAATTCATGATATTTCATGATGATGGACATCGCTGTACCCACACAGCCTGTGAGCGGCTGGCGGGGAATCTGGCTGTTGAATGGCGCCTCCTGGCTCCAGGGGGCGGTGTTGAGAGTGATGGGGCTGCCGACGGCATTGCGGCGCACCATGTTGCGGCGCGCGGCGCCGGTCATAGGCTTCTGCACATCAGGCGCGGCCTTGATCTCACTCTCGAAGCTTTTCATCAGCCACTGCATGGCAGGGGGGAGAGCCGCCGCATTGTATGAGCTTTCGAGAGAGTAGGCCAGCACGGGAGCAGCACAGTCATCGGCCGACATGATGATATAGCCTTTGCCATCGCGGGCGTTAAACACATAGTAAAGCGTGTTTTTTCCCGCCGTCTGTGTATGAATCAACTCCAGAGCGTCAGGGGAGGACAATCTCTCCTCTATACCGGCGCCGAAAAATTCGGCGGCAAGCGACCTG
>OFEY01000954.1_pt1 | contig 21026 bp, 28 predicted proteins | sample 1521251 | NCBI WGS metagenome assembly OFEY01 (sample SAMEA3504100, study PRJEB24116) | mouse gut metagenome | biome: mouse gut; feature: mouse-associated habitat; material: faeces | place: Denmark | collected 2011
ATTCAGTTGTCAATTTTCAGTTGGAATCTCATTCATTGAGATTCCGAGAAGTTATAAATTTTTACTTTTGAAATCCGTTTCACATATTGAGAAAATCCTAATCCCTATTGATTTTATCGGGATATTATTTATACGGATTAAGCACCATGTTGTGAACCGCCCTCATTCTGTCGTGAACCTCTTACGCAATCTGGAGCATAATTCCTACCGTAACCTCATTCCCATTTTGTTCAAATGATAAATCCCCCATATACTTCTTGGCCACTCCCTGCATATTCTTCAAGCCAATCCCATGCCCATCGCCTTTTTTCGTTGTGTACGGAAGCCCGCCTGCCGGGTTGATGGGAATCCTGCCCTCAAAGCTGTTACTGATGATCAGCATAAAGATACTGTTCTTACGGAATGCCTGAATCCTGATATACGGGTTTTTCCCATTTACCGACTCCATGCAGTTATTCAGCGCATTGTACAAAAGTACGCTGACATCAAAGGCATCCAGTTTTGTATTTTCAGGATAACGAAAATCGCACTCGAACCGGATTCCACGCATCCTGGCTTCTTTTTTCTTTTCTAAAAGTATCATATCCGTAACCGGGTTTCCTGTCCTGATTTCAGGCGTAAGCTCCTGCCATTCTGTTTTCAGCCGCCCAAGATATGCCGAAGCCTCGGCGGTGTTTCCCGTCCCCATCAGGCGTTCTATCATCTGGATATGGTTTCCCATGTCATGGCGCAGGGAGTGGATGTCCCCATACAGCTTTTCAATCTCCCCAATATGCGTTTTTATGGCATTCGTCTGGCTTTCCAGAAGCTCATGCCCGGCCTGCTCCTCCTGTGACGTTTTCCATTTCTGGAAAATAATGGTTATCGCAAGGACTGCCATGACGGATATCAGATAGTATAAAAAGCAAAGCGCATCATAAAATCCCGTTGTTTCGGATTTAATCTGGTAAAAATGGAATACTGCATAACCGGCTATCCCTGACAGGGACGGCACTGACAGCATCACAAGCTCCCTTTTTTCCATATATCTGTCCCTGCTTTCATATGCCCTATTGACTGCCTTGACAGACAATAACAGGAGCAAAAAACTGAACAGGATACTCAGGATTCTTACTGCCACATACAGCCCGTAGTGTAGCCATGCCCTCGCCGTCAGCCCCGGATTGAAAAGGACAATATCAAAAAAACGGTCCATAATCCCCGTCATAGAAGCAGACAGCCAGCGCAGTGAAAAGAACGTGACGGACAAAAATATCTTTTGGTTGATATTGCGCCTGTCCTCTGCGCACATCACGGCAAATGCCGATAACGTGCCAATAAAATATGCAAGGATATTGTCTATCCGGGGCGGCATGATGTATAGAACCGTCATAACCACGCCATACGCTGCGCCTGCCTTAACCGCTTTGCTTCTGCCCGGCATATAGGGCAATACAAATATTCCAAGGCATATGCCCGCAGCGATAAGCTGCACAATAATTGATACATAAGACGTAATATTCCAACATAATTCTACCGGGCTCACCTAATCTCCCTTCCTTTCCTCTGGTTATATTTCAGATACTGTTTCACAAATTTCGGATAATTCTGCTTTGCAATCAACGCTGTCCCGTTTTCCATAACAACAGACATGGCATCATACCTCAGCACATACTTAAAATGAATCAGGTATGACCTGTGCGGCCTGAAAAAGTCCTCACCCGCCTTTTTCTCCAGATCAGACAGTTTCCCATAATATTCCGTATCGCCGTTTATGGTATGAATTATGACTTTACGATTGAACACTTCCGCATAGATAATATTCTTAAACAGTATTTTTGTATGGACTCCCCCTGCCCGTATCATCATGTATTCTCCATCAGATTCCCCGCCTCCCGCCTTTCTGCGCTTAATCTCCTGTACTGCGTTTCCAAAAACCTCAAAGAATTTATCATCTTCCAAAGGCTTGACTAAATAATGGAACGCGCCTACATCAAACGCCTGAAAAACATACTCCGGCGCTGCCGTAACAAATATGATGAGCGTGTCCCTGTGCTGCCTGCGGAAAAGCCTTGCCGTTTCCATGCCATCCACCTCCAGCATCTGTATGTCCAGAAATAAAATGTCCGCTTTCGTATTGCCTTCCAACAGCTCCCTGCCGGAAGAAAACCGTTCCGCTGCCGCAGAAGGGAGCATTTTCTTTACTTTTTCTTCCAGCAGGTCAAGCATAAATGCCTCGTCATCACAGATTGCCACACAGACGACGTCTTTTGCGGTTCGTGTGGCGGCATCTGTCCTGCCAATAAAGTCCTCCATAGCTACAATCTCCTTTATGTAGATTTTTTGTAATCCATGCCATATGACAAAAAACAACACTTCTTAATAGTATATCATAAAAATTGTTTTGTCCTGATACGGCAGGTTGTAAACAGGCCTCGTTTTGTTGTGAAAAATATGCTTTTGAACACTCCTTTTCATCTTTTGCTTTTATCTTTTCATCCGCCAGCCAAAGCTATCCTCATTATTCCTAAATAACGGGGTAGATTGCACACCCCATTTCAATCGTTATGTGCTGTGGAACAGGCGCCATCAATATTTAACACACAAGACGCCACATAGCCGATATGGGGGAAACGCAAACCGCCGTGTAAGCATATTACCTCTACTGATTGCCCCGTTTTCCAACAGGCAAACCGCCGCATATGGCTGTTTGCCATAGCGGCGGTTAGCTTTTGTGTATTTCTTTAGTTTGCTTACATCAAAGCAAATTTCTCATTACCGAAATTTAAGTATCTGAAATGATTAGTTTTCCTCCGTGGCATAATCGCCGGAGACATTAGGCTTATTTGCCTGCAGCAGTAATCCAGCTTCACTTTCCGAAACGGTTTTTATCTCTGCAATATTATGGTTTCCGTCTCTGCTGACAGCAAGGCATATTCCCTTTTCATCCGTGTAATAAACAAAAGCCTTTTCACTGTCAACCAGTATCCTGATTTCATCACCGCCATAATACCAGCGGCCATCCTGACTATGATAGGATACCCCATAGTTCTCATAATCCTTCAGCAGCTCCCCATTGCCCTTCCCGGTTCCTGCCTCCATCGCCACATTCGGTTCTGTACCTACAGACATACCCTGAAAATGCTCCTGCTTCCTCGTATGACGGTCATATACTTCCTGAGAGCATTCTTCGATACCGATAAGATTATTGTCTGCGTCACGCTTTGCTTCAATATCCACCGTCCCTGTAAAGAAATTCGTAAAACTGGCCCCTGCTGCCGGATCATTGAAGAAACGCACGATGCTCCCATTGTAGAAATAGCAGCCTGTCTTTTCATCATAAGCCAGCCCATATGCCTCATATACGGACCAGTCCACACTGCCGGGAATTTCCGCAGCGGACGGTTCCTTTACGGTTCCAGTGTCATAAGCGGGCATTGCAGACAGCAAAGTTCCATTCTGGACACCTGCGGCTGCATTTCCCGCACAGCCCGTAAGCATACAAATACTGATCAGGACAGATGCGGACAGGATTCTTTTTGTCATTTTTAATTTCATCTGAAGTTCTCCTTTCTCTTTTTGATAGTTCTATCTTATCAAAAGTATTTGGAGTTTCCTTGTGGACTATATGTGTTTTGTGTGAAGTTTCCAAACAACGGATGTCGGGCTTCGCCAGCCATCCTTATGTTGAAAAGAAGGCGGCAGGCAAAATTGATATGCCGCAGCCCCGTCTCTGATGCTTTTATCAAAAATCAATACGAAAACATACGCCCTGTTCTGTATTCCTTATCTGGTAATCCGCTCCATGCTGTTCCAGAATCATCTTTACAATGTAAAGCCCCAGTCCGCTGCCGCCCGTCTGCCGGCTGCGTGACCGCTCCACACGGTAGAAAGCATCAAAGAGTTTTGGTATGTCACCCTCTGGCAGATGTACCCCGGTGTTTTCTATGGAAAACTGTATTCTTCCGTTCTGTGAATGTGCCGTAATAAAAATATCGCTGCCCGCCGGCGAATAGTGGATTGCATTGGAAAAAAGATTATTTACCACTTTCCCCAGGAGCGCTTTGTCGCCCCGGAGCATCAGCCCTTTCTGTAACTCCTCATGCCATTCCAACCCCTTGCCTACAACCATATCTTCAAACAGGCCATGCGCACTTTTTACCAGATCTGAAAAATCAAATGTTTCCTCCTGCAGAGTGTTTTCTGATGATTTTATTCGGGAAACGGTCAGAATCTCCTGCACCATCCCTTCCATTGCTTTTACCACTTCAAGAGAACGGGCAAGATATTTGTCACGCTCTTTATATTTTCCAACATTCAGCAGCATCCCTTCAAGCTGCCCCTTAATGACCGTGATCGGTGTTTTCAGTTCATGAGATACTGCCGAAAAGAAATCAAGCTGTGCCTGTTCCAGCATGCGCTCCCGCTCAATATCCGCCTCCAGCCGGCTGTTTGCCTCCTGCAGGTCATTCAGCGACGAGGACAATTTCCGTGACAGTTCATTTAAGCTGTGCGCCAGTATGCCTAACTCATCAGAACGTTCTTCCGTACAATCCCATGTAAAATCAAGGCCGGACATTTTTTCAGACACCCTGCTGATCTCTATGACAGGCTTTGTGACATACCGGGAATAAAGCACTGCACCAATGACCGAGAGGAAAACCGCCATGACCATCAGAGACGGGACTATGCTCCCAATAGTATCCGTCAATTGGCTTACCGGCTCTGCATTTCCGGCGACAGATAACGTATAGACTGTTTCCGAATCCTTAAAACGGAACAGATAACTGTGTGTTGCACCATACAGGGATGGCTCACCCTCAAAAACAATACCATCATGAACCGCATCCGGGAAATCATTGTTATATTGTGAAGGCAATGCAATTTCCCTGCCTTTTTCGTCATATAGCTGAAGCAACACAGTATTGTTCAGCAGGAATTCATCAAACAGGACTCCGCTCTCTGCCCCCGCAGTGCATTCCAGTTCAGAAATAAGGACATTGGCCTCCTTATCTAATGCGGCATCCAGATCTGTGCTGTATGTCTGTGGAACCAGCCATGCAATGAAGCCATAAGTAGCGGCACAGCACACCACCATCAGCAGGCAGGTCACAGCAAATATTTTAACAAACAGGCTATTTCTTATCTTCTTTTTCAATTTTGTACCCAATTCCCCGGATTGTTTCGATATAGTCAATGTCCAGCTTTTTACGGAGATTCTTGATATGTGTATCAACCACCCTCTCATCACCATAAAAATCATATTTCCAAAGTTTGTTTAAGAAGTGCTGCCTTGAAAGCGCTTTCCCCTGATTTGTCAGCAGTTCCCTCAGCACTTCAAATTCCCTCTGTGTCAATTCAAACTCCACATCTCCGGCATAAACCCTGTAACCGTCCATATCCAGAGTCAGTCCCTTATAATGAATCAATGCGCCTCCTCCATTCTCTTTGGAGCCAGCCCGCCGGAGGACAGCCGCTATTTTCCGCAGCAGCACAGGCATGGAAAATGGTTTCGTGACATAATCATCCGCCTGCAGGTCCAGCCCTTTGATCTGGTCACCTTCGCTGCCCAGGGCTGTCAACATGATGATGGGAACCTGCGATTGTTTCCGTATCAGTTCACAAACGGTGAACCCGTCTATTTTAGGGAGCATGATATCCAAAAGGATCAAGTCATAGGAATTATTGGCGAACCTGTCCACAGCTTCTACGCCATCACCCGCAATATCAGCCTTATATCCTGCTTCCTGCAAAAATTCCTGCAAAAGCTCCTGAATATCCATATCATCTTCAACAATTAAAATATTCTGCATGATAACGCCTCCGCACTCCTTAGATATCATACCATACTTATTTGTAGTTTGTGTGTAGTTTACCAAAAGAGTATAAACCATTACTCCTTATGCCATCTCCCTGAACGTGCCAGCCATCCCACCCACAAGGCTCCACTGGCGCTGCATATAGGATTTCAGATTTTCTGTGCTTTTCTGATATGCCTCACAAACCATTTTCGGATTCCGTCCTTTCCTATTACTTCGGCAGAATACCGTTCCTGCTAAAGCAAAAGCATCCACTGAATTATACCATAAAAATTCTCTGTTTTTCACCCGCTGGCATGAATCGACTATTTTTCGGGAATTCAATAATAGGGCTAAAGTTTTTTCCTTTCGTTCGATAACGCTGTTACTTTCACCCACTATTAAGGATGCCCTGTAAGGCGGCACACAGCCGATACGCAGAAATAGTAACTATTCAGCTTATCCATGCATCAGAAATACTATTCTTACTTATCATGACAGATTTGTTCTTCTGTTACCCTTAGTTCTCTATGAAGCTGCCATGCCATAAAAATAGTAATCACAGCCGAAAACACATCCGCAATCGGCTGCGCATAAAGGATTCCATTGATACCACAGATTTTGGGAAGCAGTAAAATGACAGGCACAAAGCAGATTCCCTGCCGGCAGGCTCCAAGTACAAAGCCTTTTGTCCCTTTTCCAAGCGCAAGGAACAGCGAGGAATATACCGTGTAAAATCCAAACAGGAAGAAGGACAGCCCGTTTGTAAAAAGGGATTTCCGGCCTACAGCAATCATATCACTATTTCCATTTGCGAACTGCGATATGATCTGTGTGGAAAACAGAACCATCAAAAGTCCAACAAGGATACAGAAAATGGATGACCACAAAATGGACGTTTTGACTGCTTCTCGCAGGCGTTCAAATTTCTTGGCTCCATAGCTGAATCCCGCGATAGGCTGGAACCCCTTCAAAAAACCAAATACAACTAAAGTGCCCATAGAAGTAACCCTTGTAACCGCTCCCATCCCTGCAATCACCGCATCACCATATCCGTTTGCCGCCCGGTTGACCAGCGCAATGGAAAGACTGGTAAGAAGCTGGAATGTCAAAGTCGGAATACCAATCTTCAAGATTTCTGTATAGATCTGCCTGGTTGGTTTAAATTCCTGTAAGCGGAAAGTAAATGCGCTTTTCTTCCGCAGTACATAAATGAGATAAACAAGCGTAGAGACTGCTTGGGAAATAGCGGTAGCAATTGCCGCACCCGCAACGCCCATATCCAACACATAGATAAATACCGGGTCTAAACCAATGTTCAATACTGCCCCCAAAAGCAGGGCTGTCATGGTTGTCTTAGCCGCACCTTCACTTGCCACGATATTATTCATTGTCACATTGCACACATTAAAAATACAGGAAATGACATAAATCCTGCCATAAGTGAGAGCATATGGCATAATGGTGTTCGTGGCTCCAAGCAGCGCTAAGACCGGTCTGAGAAAGACTGCAGCAAAGACGATCAGAACCCCGCCAATCAACACACTGCTATACAATGCTGTGCTCGCCGCCCTGTTTGCAGTATCCCTGTCGCCCTGCCCTAATAATCTTGAAAGATAAGATGCCGCACCGTTGCCAAACATCAGCCCTAACCCCACAACTACCTGTCCTAACGGGAACACGATGGAAATCGCCCCCATAGGGCTTTCGCCCAGGCCTCCCACAAAATAGGCATCCACCAGATTATAAAGGGCATTGATCAGCATGCCTATCATAATCGGAATACCAAGAGCCATGAGTGCCTGGGGGATTGGCGCACTCCCTAATAATTCCATTTTACTATTCTTTCCGTTCATTTTCATTACTCCTCTCTCGAAATGTAATTTATACTACTATATTTTATAGTATCTAGCTGCAAATGAAATCCTACTATAAATTATAGTGGTTGTCAAGAGAATCTTCCTCCTTCTTGACAAAAGCTATAAATTAAAATAGTATAAATTACAGCACAAAGGTTATTAACCGTTTCTCATCTATATAAAGAAAGGCAGGATGCTATGGCTGCGATTGATTTGATTGTATTAGGAATGTTAAAAAAAGAACCTATGGGTGCCTACGATATTCAAAAATTGGTAGAATACCGCAATATCTCTAAATGGGTAAAGATCAGCACCCCTTCCATCTACAAAAAGGCGATACAGTTAGAGGAAAGGGGCTTTATCAAAGGCAGTACCGTTAAAGAGGGAAAAATGCCCGAAAAAGTCATTTACTCCCTTACAGATGCGGGTGAGAAAGAATTTGAAAGGCTTATGTTAGAGATTGCATCCAATCCCATCCATATCTTTTTGGACTTTAATGCCGTGATTGTAAATTTAGACAGTCTGCCTTTTGAAACACGAAAAGAATGTGTGGCAGACATTGAAAAGAATGTAATAAACTTGAAGGCTTATTTGGAAGAAAATCTCCATGAAAAAGAAAATAATCCGGATATTCCCGAAACAGGAATGGCTGTCTTACGCCAGCAGTTTGTTTTGGTGGAAGCGATTGAAAAATGGATTGCTGATTTGAAAAATAGTTTTGAAATAGATTAATGTATATGTCTGTAAAAAAGTATAGGAAAAGAGCCATTGCACATCCCCTTTTTCTCGTTTATCATTTATCCATTTAATTTTTACCGTTTTTCTCATATATTAACACGAAAACTCCCAGCAGGTTTTCGTGTTAATACAGACGGTTTCCGTGTTTGTATATGGGTTTTGCCTACGAGTATATACTATCTGCCGCCGTCTTGACCGCCGACTGGTTCGCCTGTTCTTCGAGGCTTTTCAGCCTTTCCTCGGTCTCGATGATCTCCCGCTGCAGCCCGTCATACTGCTCCTGTGTAATCTCCCCTTTTGCCAGTGCCTCGTTTGCCTGTTCCGCAGCGGCTTTCAGGGTTTCCAGCTTTTCTTTCGTCTCCCGCACCGCTTCCGCAAGGAGCCGGTGCTTCTGTGCCAGCAGTTCCGTGTTGCCGGGGTCCAGTTTCAGGAGGTTATTTACGTCCCGTAACTGTGACTGCGTGGTGCGTATCTCCCCGTTTACCCCTTTCAGCGCGGCTGTCAGCTTTGTGGTGTCGCCGCCGATCTCCACCGTGATTCCCTGTATCCTTGACGCTCCCACCCAAAGCACCTCCCCATAACGAAAAAAGGAAGCCCAAAGGCTCCCTGAAAAAATGCGTAAAAAAAGACACCTGCTGTTATGGCAAGTGCCTATGTAAGAATTCTATTCTATCTTTGTTATGTCAGTTCCACATACTGGAATTTGCTAACCGCATATTCCATAACCAATTACATAAATTCATTATGTTATCTCATACCTTCGTTTATATTCATTCTCTACAACATGAAATAAATGATTAAGTTTTTCCAAAATTCCAAATGCAGTTAAGCTATGCAGAAATCCTTTGTTTCTTAAATCAGATTTTTCCCGAAGACCGTTGAAGTCCAAACAATTCCTTATTTGAACGTCATTAAGTTTTATAACCGTTTTTCTTATATCCTTATCGGGTATAGAATTGATAAATGTAAACATTTTACCCAATAATCCTGCAACCAAATCAGATATCTGAATCATCGTATTATCCTTAGAATTTACAAACTCATAATTGGTTAACCCTTTTTCATATTTGTCTATTGCTTCAATCACTTTGTTCTGAATTGATAATTCCTCATCAAAGTGGTGCATTGATTTCTGAAACTTTACAATCGGATCAATATAAAATGACGAATAATCCTCCTGCATAACAAAATCTACATTATTCTGAATGAAAATCATTTCTTCTCTTTTAGAAGCTCTCTTTATCATTCCTGAGATAAATTTTTCCTCTGGCTTTTGTTCATGTCGCAGATCAATAGAATTCAACAACCCATTACAAAACCCTTCAATATTTTCTGTCTTAATATTCGGATAAGAATACTTAATCATAGTCTGTACTACTCTATCAATGTTTGGGAAAAGCATATTGTAAAATGTTGTTTTCAACATAAAGTAGTCAAACCCAAAATCATAGATTTCTTCTGGTGTTGCTATAGAGTCCAATATTTCTACAATCGTATAGAAAAAATTATTCACATGTAAATAGTGCATATATAAGTCGTATTCTGAAAAAAGTCTAATTAGTGCTGTTACTTGTTCCGTTCCCATGCATTGCAAAAAGTCCTTTCCGCGAAATAAACTTTTGCTCTTTAATTCAACTGCATTCTTCTGAAGACCAAACCGTTCTTTTAACTCTTCAAAAGAAATCTGAAACTCGTTATCACTGGCAATTCCGGCTAACACAAAATCTGACCGAAAATCATGATTAAAATTTTCTTTAGTAGAATCCAACCAAAATTTTCTACAGTTATTACTCTCATCATAATAGAAATGCATATCTTCTTCTGTATTAACACCCCACATAGCATAATACTCCTTATCAGAAAAAGACCTTTGCTCTCCACCATTCACTTTTATTATTTCTCCCTTCTCATTTTAAAAACAAATATATAATTCAACTTTTCCATAATTTTACAACCATTTTCTGCCACCAAATTATAGCAGAAAATGGCTGTTTTTTCAATTAGAAGCGGTCAAAATCCTCTTGTGTTCCAAGCACTGCATAGGAGCAGGAGTCATTCCTGCTCTCGCAGTACATATCATTGATAAGCCCGATGGAGAGCAGGTCAAGGTCTGCCATCGAAAGCCCTAGCTGCACACACCGCAGAAGGAACAGCGGCGTGGTCATTTCCCGCTCAGTTGGGCGAAGTTTTTTTTAGCCTCCACATCCGTCTTTACGTTCAGTCCCCACAGTTCTATCAATTGTGGCAGAACCTGATATATTGAAAAAGTGTTGAAACCGTCCAGCCACTCGTCCACCTCATTGGGAATCTGCGGGTCGGCGTGCTTCGCCATCGTGTAGGCGATATTCTCGAACATCTCCAATGAGAATAAATCGAGGTTGGAGTTTTCCTCATCCCCCTCCCCTATGCTCTTTTCCAGAATCCGCAAATCCTTATAAATATCCCTCTGAAATTTTAGTCTGTAAATACGCGGAATTGCCGCCGATGCCTTGAACAACACATCCTGCCCGTCAATCTCTATCTTCCTAACAATGCTCATATCCTTTCAGCCTCCTTTATCCCTGTCCTTCTGTTTCCGCATCCACTGCTTTGGGTTCCGGCAGATACACGCTCTTATACCAGTTGACATACGTCTCCGCAGATGTCTTATTGCCCGTCTTGGCTTTCACATAGCCGCTTGCCAGCGGCCTTGCCTTGATGGTCAGCGTTTCCGTCTGCACCTCCCGGCTCTCCTCATTGGTCTTGCCCTCGATCTTGGGGCGGCTTGCGGAACAGTTATACAGCACATGGCGGATTTTGCGGATGTCGCCGTCAAACTCAAAGAGCAGCGCAAAGGCCGCCGTCTCGGAATGGGCGTTCTCCACCAGCACTTCATTATTGTCCGCTTCCTCCTTCAGCACGTCCGTGCGGAAGCTCTCCGGGATCAGCGCCAGTTCCAGGTCTCCATCGTACCCCATGTTGTTGGCTATGATGTAATACTCGATGCCGTCCGCATAGAACGATTCCGGCTCCCCGTTGGGATCCAGGGCAATGGAAACTGCTCCGGGCATTGCCACCGGGTTCTCGAATCCGATCTCCCCATTCTCCTGTGTTTTCTGCAAAGCATAATGGCAGTTGCAGATGTTGAATTTCACTTTATTGTTGTTCTTCATTTCAGACCTCCATTTCATACAAAACTTCGTACAGCTTTTCTGATTCTATCCACGTTTCCGATTTCCCGTAGAAGATGCCGTATTTCAGCAGGACAGCCTCTATGGTTTCTTCCAGATCGGGATTTTTTAAGTCAGTGTACAGTTCAATGTCTAACTGGTTGATTTTGAAATATGCAATCCCGTCCGCTGCGAAATTGGCAGCTTTGGGATATAAAAATACGAGGAAGGGCGGCTCCGGGGATTCGCCCTCCACGAAATGGTCATAGGCAAAGGGCAGCCCCATTTCCCCCATCATCTTCAATACTTCCTCATGGCTCATCCTTCCAGCCCCCTTTTGATTCCTTCCTCCAGTTCCCGGATGCCCGCCTGTTCCGCAGGGGCGATATGGGGGAATGCCCGGACACGTCCGCCGCCACGCTTGGCATGGCCTTTTTCCAGAAGATGGGTGAGCTGGTAACGCTTTTTGTTATGCACCACCAGTTCCAGTGCATTGGCGGTCTCTTTCTGCTTTTTCACAGCCCATCCCTTTTTGTACTGCCCCGTCCGAACCGGGGCATTTGCCTTAACCTCGCTCTTGACGGTGTTCCCGGCTTTGGTCACACAGTCCTTCATCACGTCCGTGGCAAGCCCGGCGTATTCAATGAGGCCGTCCATGACCGCCTCCGCCATCTGCTCGATGGATACTTTTCTTTCTGACATTCCTACCTCTTTTCCAAAGGGAGAATTTATTCAGCCTCCCCTCTTTTCCAAAGCCGCCCGCAGCTTTATGGTTTTATTCTGGTATTTCACGTTGTCAATGAACGTGATGTTATAAATCTGCTCCCGGAAGATAATGCGGAAATGCTCCGTGTCGATGGCGGCGGCTTCGCTGCAATAGCGGATAAGGAAAAACACTTCTTTCTCCGCATTTAGCTGCGCCGCCTCCCAATACTCCTTCCCGGAAAGGTTGTTCACATAGGCGTGGCAGGTGTAATAATCCTGCCACGATAAAATGTGGTTCCCGGCTTTGTCATTGCCTGCCACGCTCTTCTGAATAATGATCTTATCCTTCCATTCCCCAAGCGCCATCAGAACACCTCTTTCCGTATGCCAAACAACAGGGAGCGCAGCGTTCCCACCAGCTCCCCGTGGTCTGCCTGCTCCCGGTGTTCATACAAGTAGGCGGCGGCATAGAGGACGGCAATCCGCGCCATAGGAAGATGCGCTTCCAGTTCCGATTTCTCCATCCGTGCCACATCCGCACACAGGTTTTCCCCGGTCTCAATCAATCCCAAAATGAACGAATCTTCATCACTGCTGTCAACACGGAGATACTGTTTCGTCTCCTCCAATGTCAGGACTGCCATCCATGCCGCCTCCCTTCTTATGATCCCGATGATGCAGAAGATTTCACCTTCATGGTCTTTACCGCTTCGGCAAGGATCAGCTTGCCGTCCACACGCTGTGAAGCGAGGAATCCCACCTGCCCGGTGGCCGCAAACAGTTCATTCAGACGCTTAAAACTCCTGCCCTGCCTGTCGGCGATCCAGTAATAGGAAAAGTCACCGAATGCCATCACCTTGCTGCCCGCCGCTGCTTCCGGCACATAGGAGGAAGTGTGGTAAGGGCGGTTCAGGATCATGTCCGGCACGCCCGCCTGCACGGAAGGCTGCCAGATATAATTCCCGTTGTTATCTTTCAGTTTCCGCAGGGCTTTCACGGTGGTGTCATTCAGCACCCACACAGCCTTTTTGCGGTAAGGCGCTTTCAGGGAATAGAAAAGGTCCATCACGTCATCAAAGGTGATGTTCGCCGTGGCGGTGGTCACGCCATCGGAAGCGCCGCCCGTGGCATTTAAAATACCAGTCGGCTTGCCCTTGCCGTCCCCAATGAAAAAGGCTTCCTCCTCCTTGGTGCCGATCCTGCGCCCGAACTCCTTGGAGATGTAAGCCTCTAAGTTGAATACATTGTCATTCAGTAACTCATCCGATACCTTGATCATGGTCGCCACCTTGAAAGCGCCGATGGAGACCTGCCCGAAGGAATCGTCCGATTCCGGGTATGCCCCTTCCTCGTCAATCCATGACGCCTCGCCTTTGGATGCCACCACGGGAATCTTCCTGTCGCCGCTGGAGGTCTGGATGACTGTGGCAAGTCCCCGGAAACAGTTCTCTTCCTCCAGCGCCTCCACCAGCGTATGCTCGAATTCGTCCGGCACAAGGTAGCCGCCCTCGGAATCCGTGCCCACCTGCAGGGCGTTCTCCACATCGAAGAAATTCTTCCGGCGCATGGCGTTCCAGAACATCCTCCTGTAATTGTCAGTCGCCCTGCCCGTTTTTTCCTCCCCATCGGGATGGTTATTGGGCTTGTTGGTGATGGGCTCGGAGGTGGGCTTATTCAGCTCCGCGTCAATGGCGGCCTGCCGCTCCAGACGCTCGATCTCCTTCCCAAGATCGACTACCTCTTTCTCCATCTTCTCATAGGCGGCGGTGTCCTCTGCGGAAAGCAGCCCGTCCTCGCTGCGCTTGCTGTCGAGGAACTTCTTTGCCGCCTCCCATGCCTTTGCCCGTTTTTCCCTTAACTCTAAAATCTTGCTCATAACATTTCCCTCCATAAATTTAATGTGATAATAACTGTAAACGCTTCTCTAACTGCTCTATGGGTACTTTTGCCTCCGGCTTTTTCGGAATCAGCTTGGTCAGCAGGGAGTTTGTCACCGCTGTGCGGGAGAACATCAATCCCTCTGCATCTTCTTCCGTATCTTCCTTCCCGTGCAGGATGCCGTCCGCAAAGCCAAGCTCCACGGCTTTTTTCGCATTGAACCACGATTCCGCATCCATGAGGTGGGATATCTTCTTACGGTCCATCCCGGTCTTGATCTCATAGGCGTTCATGATGCCCTCTTTCACTTCATCCAGCATCTCCCCCGCCTTCTGCATCTCTTTGGAATCCCCTATCGCCACGGTGATGGGATTGTGGATCATCATTAAACTTGGTGGGGACATCAGCACCGTGGTGCCCGCCATAGCGATGACGGAGGCTGCCGAAGCCGCCAGCGCGTCCACCTTCACGGTCACATCGCCCTTGTACTCCATGAGCATGTTGTAAATCTGTGCCGCGGCGTACACATCGCCGCCCGGTGAATTGATCCACACGGTGATGTTGCCGCTCCCGGCATTCAGCTCCTTTGCGAACAGGGCGGGCGTCACTTCATCCCCGTACCACGTCTCATCCGAAATCTCGCCGTTCAGCACAAGGGTGCGCTCTTCCTCATCCCCTGCGTCATTTTTGATCCAGTTCCAGAACTTCCTTTTCACTTTCTGCTGACCTCGCTTTCTGCATAGAAAAAACAGGCAGAACATACCCGCCTGTTTCTATATCTTTATTCCTCCTGTGACTCCCCCGGAATTCTCCCGAAAAGTCCTGCGTCCTTTAATCGGCATAGGTTCCCGTTGGTGAGGAAGTATTCACCACCCTCCTCCACGGGTATCAAATCCATGCTTTCCAGCCGCCGTATATCATTCGGACACATAAACCCGTTCTGAATGCCGATGGAGTAGCCTTTCATCCTGCTTTCATAATCGCCACGGAGCAGGCCGTCCACGTTCATCTTCACGAAGTATTCTTTTTTCTCCTGCGGAAGGAACAATGCTTTCTGTATGGACTGCTCCCACCGGATCACCCACGGGTCTAAGGTATATTTCACGAATTCCAAGGACTGCTGCTCAATGTTACTAAAGCTGCTCTTGTCAAGGTCGCCCACCATGTGCGGCAGGATAAACTTATAAACTGTTATTACAACTAGACACCTACAGGTGCTGGTTGTAAATGATAAAGAAATGCCTTATTTTTCGGTAGATTTACCTTTCGACTCCAATGCATGTTTTATGCTCTCTATATCCAACATTGACAGCATTCTCTCTACTCCATTCTCATAGTCCATTGATAGTTCATAGCGGATCCGCTTCATACTCAATTTATAACTCTCTTTTACTAGACTTAAGATTGACAGCACAATCTTTTTCATGATCTGCAGATTTTTCGCTCCTGTCCTTGCCATACTGGTGCTCTTATTACTTTGGCGGTTAAAAATCGACAATGCCTGTGGCTTTTCGGATGAATATCTGGTATCATATAATTATGGAGATAATTAATTTGAAAACGGTATCGCCCGAAACAAGAAAAATCATAAAAAAGCAAGTGATATCGCTTATAAAAAAAGGAAGAAAACAATCTGAAATTGCAGATACAGTCGGCATTTCCCCACAGGCGGTTAAAAGAATATCCAGTGCATACAAGAAGGAGGGCACTGCATGCCTCAAGGAGAAAAAACGCGGGCGCAAGTTTGGCGAAAAACGCCAACTGACACTGGTACAGGAAAAAGAAATCCGCAGGATACTGATTGACAAATCACCTGACCAGATGAAATTAAGCTTTATGCTTTGGACACGTGCCGCCGTGTGCCAGCTGGTTGAGGAAAAATACGGCATCACCATAACACTGCGTAATATGAGCGAATACCTCAAGAGATGGGGGATGACCTGCCAGCGCCCTACCAGAAAGGCATATTTCCAAGACAATGTTAAGCTGGATGCTTTTATGCATGAAACATACCCGGCAATTGTAAATAAGGCAAAAACGGAAGATGCCGTGATTTTTTGGGGCGATGAGACGGGGATCAACAACCAGGCTTACCATGTGTCCGGCTTTGCACCAAAGGGTCAGACACCCGTCGTGCCATCTTATTCAAAAGTGGAAAAAATAAACATGATATCGGCCATCAGCAATCAGGGAAGATGCCATTTCCTGTGCTATGGGGAGAACATGACGCAGCAGAGATTTATAGACTTTATGGAACGCCTTGTTAAAGACACGGACAGGAAAGTCTTATTTATAGTGGACAATTTAAAAGTGCATCATGGAAAGATGGTTGAAGGATGGCTTTCAGAACATAAAGATGAGATCGAGCTGTTCTTCACATCACCCTACTCACCGGAAATAAACCCTGATGAATACTTAAACCACAGTCTGAAACAGAACATACACAGCGGGATAATTCCGCATACAAGGGAGCAAATGCATAATAAAACAGAAGAGTTTATGCATGGATTACAGAAATGTGAAGAGAAAGTATCCTGCTATTTTCGGCATCAAAAGCTAAAATACATTGAAAAATATGGCTATTAAAAATGTCGATTTTTAATAGCCGTAGTAATATATCTGAAAATTCTTCCGATTTTGATTCAAGCAATCCATGTGTAGTGTCTTTCATAATAAACATCTGCTTGTACGGAGCGTTTATTTCGTCAAAATATTTCTGTGCAAGGCTAAAGTTCGTCTGATAATCCCTATCTCCGTTTATATTATAAAATGGCACTTTATAGTCAGTTTTGCCAAGTAATGAAAATTTTTCAAATTCCTTTGAGCCTAAAAACTCCAAATACACGCTGTAATCCGAAGTGATGTTATTGTAAATATCTCCAAGTGAGTAATATGGATTAAATACAACTGCTGCAATTATGTTATAATCCGTCGGGATATTCAAGAACAAGGTTACATCCGAAATATGTTCCCCAAGAATGACCAAGCAAGGTTATCTTATCCTTACCAAGATAGCCTAATAGATATTTTGGGGTTTTTCTACAACGATTGATGAACCTTTTGATTTATCGCCATTCAGCCACTGCCATTGTTCTGACAGTTCTATTCTACCATCACTTAAAATCTGTGGTACACTGTGACATTTCCCAATTCTTATCTGGTCGCTCAAATTAATATGCTGATAATAAAAATCTATTTCTCCATTCAAAGCAACCGTTCCAACTATACTCCCTTTTTTTATTTCCCCGCCATAGTAATCCGCCCATAAAATATTCTCATTTTGATGATATAAAAAAAGCGTTTGATTATCCACTTCACCATTTTCAGTATTCATCTTTGGTATAAAGTATTTTCCATCATAAAAAATATCTGTATTAGGAACTGCTATATGTTTCTCCATTACTTCATAAGCTAACCTTACATTTCCATTGATAAATAATTCTTCATGCTTTAAAGTTTGATATCCCCTATGCTCATAAAAACAGGCTGCCGCAAGCGAAGCATCTAAGTAAATACTGGTGTTATTAAGAGATATTTCTTTTTCAAGACATTGCATAATATAACTGCCATATCCTTTTTTCTGAAAATCGGAAAAAACAAACAGTCTTGATATATGATTTTCCTTGCAGCTTCCTGTTCCTACTAAACAATCACCCGATAACAAAACTCTAACAAAGCCATTTTCTATATCTGCAGCAATGCTTTCCTTTGAATGAAGCCCACGGAAAAATTCAACTACTCCTTGAGGATAATATAAAGGATAAATAGCGTTAATCGTGTTCTGTACCAATTGATAAATTTGTTCAATGTTCTCTTTTTTTGCTATTTCGTATTTCATTAACACACCTCCATTAGCCAATTATGTCCTCTCCGCTTTTTCCAATGGAGCCAGTGTATACCTTCTCCATAACCTACCTTTCTGTAGAAATCATCACCGCCGCCAGTCATGTATTCTGCCCCTAATACTTTTAAACGTCTATAATGCTGTGTCAGCGCTGCCGCTGCCAATCCTCTTCTCCGATATTCCGGCACCGTACACAACGGTTCCATATAGGCAAGCTTATTCTCCGGAACCCACCACATTCCTGAAAAACACACGTAATCTTCATTTTCATCGGCAATAATGACATTATACTCATGGGTTGCGTGTGGCGGCGGCGCGACCGCAGAATTCACCACACCAGTATATGCTTTATGCGGATTCCAAGGTGTTTCGGAATCCGGAATATTCCAGTTTTTAAAAGGTCCAAGTTCCTCGGCGTTGAAACCATTCCATGTACATTTGGCAAGTTTCAGCAAATCACACTTAAACGGGTCAACAAAATGAAATCCCTCCGGGAGATCATAACTTAATCCCGATTTCCTGAAATCAAAGAGAAAGTCCGCATTTTCATATGATACCTTATATCCCTCCTTCTCTGCCGCCCGTATCAGCGCTTCCTGGCCTGAAAAAATCACTAATTCTCTTTCTCCGCCCAAATCCGGGAAGCTGTTCTGTGCATACTCAACCATTTCATCAGCTAGTCCTTCGTATCCAGGGCGTAAATTAAAAAAGACACTCGTGACAACAGCTTCCGTAAATACAAACCCCACTACTATATCTCCAGCCATCCAGAGCCTGTTCAAATGGAGATATTCTTTATCCATCCATTTAGATGTAAGCGCATACTCGAAAAAAGGAGCTGCCGCTCCATTAGCGAAATAAGGATCGTATATATCTGTCATAAAATTCCATACAAGATTAATATCGGTTAATATCTGAAATTGCTTTGTTTTTATATTCATATTCATCATCTCCACTAATTATATTTCATCCCTGCATAAATCATGAGCCCCAATCCACCGATAAAACAACCTCCAAATGCAATCCCCCCATCCAGTCTGTGTAATAAAATCAATAATTCCTGTAAGAATGATTCCTATTCCAATTGTGATCGCACCTTTTCCCATGAGTGCTGTATATGCTTTTTTATCCGCTTCTGCTACATTCTTATAATGGTAGTTATGTATGAGATTTATCTTCTCCCATTTCCAAATAAGCCAGCCGATTATAAAAAAAACAATACCAATTACCGATAATACTATAAACTCTAACAACATTTTATACTCCTCCACCATCCAAACACCCCATATCTCTTAGCAGATCTTATTCATTCTCTGTCTTCATAATTTCCTCTGGAATCATAATTTCATACTCGCAGGTCAAATCTCCGTTCAGCACAGATCGTACCACTCTGCCCTCAAGCTCACTGTCAAGGAACGCCTTAATCCATGCCGCACTCTGTAAAGAATTCTCCTTACAGTTTTCTCATCTGCCATCGTTTCTAACCGGCTTATAAATGAATACATGTTGCGGCACTTGCAGTCAGCCTCGGTTTCCATATCCGGCAAGGCCATCTGCCAGCTTCAGCCAAAATGGTTCGCCCAGTTCCGAGCAAATCATCCTCTGCAGCCTTAACTGCCAGGTTTATTTTCGGCTGTTTCTCCTGATTCCCCGTCATCCCTTGCCAGTTCCTCCGAAAAGCCTACTCCAATATACTCTCCCACCGTACAAAGCATCCCATAGCTGTGCCGGATAGATTCCTCTGCCGTTTTTGCCTGAATAGTATGTAAGTATTCCTCACAGATCCGGAGCGGTATGTCCTTTTCTTTCTGCAGCTTCAGTAAATCCTGAACTGCATTTTCAGGCCGCGGTGAAAGTAGTCATGGTTGTAAATTGCTACGGCATCAGCTAACTGCATAATGATATGTCCGGCCAGTTTCCGGATCTCCGCAAGCGGATTCGGCTTACATATATCCTGATACAGCTTATAAGCAGCTTCGGCTCTTTTTCGTGCAGCGGCCTGCGAGACCTGCCTGTCTGCCAGATTGTGTTTCATTTTGGCCTGCAGCCGCTGAAACCGCTTTAGTTCTTCTGCTGAAGAAGAATAAATGATCTTCACATCTCCGACAAGCGGAATCAGACATTCTTCCAGCTCCGCAATGTTCCCGGCACGTTCCCAGTCCATCAGGAAGATATCATACCCTACGCCCGCAAGGATAAAAGTCTTTGCCAGCTCATACCCCCGCTCCGTCCTGGGACTAAAATAACAGTCTATATCTGATTTAGGATTTGCAGTTCCATTTATGAATGACCCATACAGCAATACCAGACTGATATCCTCTGCATATTCGCGTTTTACTTTTTCTTCAATCCAAACCACTAATTTCTCGTTTATTGCCTTACTCACGTATTAATCTCCTTTCGGCCAGGATGACTTCATATGCAGCATTGTTCGTTGTTTCCATCAATGGCGTAAAACCATTTTTCAGCCAGAAATGTTCCGACTGCGGGTTTCCCTTTATCCAGACCAGCCGAACCGACTCATATCCCAGGGAGCAAAGATGTCTGCACAGATAATCAATAATCTCCGTTCCTATTCCCTGATTCTGCACCGAAGTATCTGTCATGAAAAATCCGATATATGCGATTCTCTTTTCCGGATAACCATCAATCAGATCCATGATCGCAATCAGCTTCCCATCCTGATAGAACCCGATATAATATTTATCCTCAATCACTTTGCCAGGTGGCAATATCCTCATATCCTCCTGAATGGCCTGCCGCGTAACAAAAGGCGGGCAATATTCATAGAACAGAACATTCTGGCTTTGCAGATTATATATTTCATCTATGTTCTTGTTGGTAAGTGTATGAACTTTATATTTATCTGAAAATAATTCTATCTGCATGATTGCCACCTCAGTTTTTCATTCTATCACTTACATTTGCCCAAAACAACAGGCCTTTCCATTTTTGCAGAATGAGAGGCAATTTTTGCAAACCTTTTCATCCATTCATATACTTTTGGAGCATTACTAAAATTTCCTGCTTTGAAAAACCTAACGTATCTTTACAAACTACCAAACCTTCTTGCTTC
>OFEY01000959.1_pt1 | contig 20958 bp, 13 predicted proteins | sample 1521251 | NCBI WGS metagenome assembly OFEY01 (sample SAMEA3504100, study PRJEB24116) | mouse gut metagenome | biome: mouse gut; feature: mouse-associated habitat; material: faeces | place: Denmark | collected 2011
GAAGAGCCTCTCAACCGCATGTGGATCCTCCGCCGGTTCCTCTCCGACCGTAACAGCATCGAAGCGATGGAATTCATCAAAGACCGTATGGAGCGCACCTCAAGTAACGATGAGCTTCTCCGCACCATGGGCGACTGATGCCGTCGACCCCCATGACATAAAAATATACGTGAACGCGATTGGTAACTCCACCAATCGCGTTCGCTCTATTTTCCGCTATCCGGAATCACCGCAGATATTCCAATAAAAAAGCCCCATTTGCGAGCAAATGGGGCTAAGTATTTCGTTAATAGGGTGTTGTGTTACTCCCATTCTATCGTTGCTGGCGGTTTGGACGAGATGTCATAGCAGACGCGGTTCACGCCACGGACCTTATTGATGATCTTGTTGCTCACATCGGCCAGGAAATCATAGGGCAGGTGAGCCCAGTCTGCGGTCATGGCGTCGGTCGATGTCACGGCGCGGAGAGCTACCGCGCGTTCGTATGTGCGTTCGTCGCCCATCACGCCGACACTCTGAACAGGGAGAAGCACCACGCCTGCCTGCCATACTTTGTCATACAATCCCCAATCTCTGAGACCTTGAATAAATATCTGGTCGGCATCCTGAAGAATACGCACCTTTTCGGGGGTGATGTCGCCGAGGATTCTGACGGCAAGGCCGGGACCCGGGAACGGATGACGGGTGATCAGATGCTCAGGCATTCCGAGTTCGCGCCCAACGGCACGTACCTCATCCTTGAACAGCAAGCGCAGCGGCTCGCAGAGTTTTTCCGGCAGACCGCCAACATTGTGGTGGCTCTTGATCGTTGTTCCGGTGATTGAGAGCGATTCAATGCAGTCGGGGTAGATAGTGCCCTGGCCGAGCCACCGCACATCTTTGATCTTGTGGGCTTCCTCGTCGAACACGTCGATAAACCCTTTACCTATGATCTTGCGTTTCTTTTCCGGCTCGGTAACTCCGGCAAGCTCCGTGAAGAACTTCTGGGAAGCGTCAACACCTATCACATTCAGTCCGAGACATTCATAGTCGCGCAACACGTCGGCAAACTCATTCTTGCGCAGCATGCCGTGGTCAACGAATATACATGTCAGATTCTTGCCTATTGCCTTGTTCAGTAGCACGGCTGCAACCGACGAGTCAACGCCGCCGCTAAGGCCAAGCACCACTTTATCGTCGCCGAGCTGCTCTTTCAGCTGCGCCACGGTTGATTCGATGAACGATGCCGCGCTCCAGTCCTGACGGGATCCGCAGATGTCCACAACGAAGTTACGCAAAAGCTGCATGCCACATGTGGAGTGGAACACTTCGGGATGGAATTGTACGCCCCAGAGTTTTTCCCCCTCTGCCTGATAAGCTGCCACCGGCACCTTGTCGGTCGAAGCGATGATGTTGAATCCATCAGGGAGTGAGGTGATGGTGTCGCCATGGCTCATCCACACCTGTGCGCCCGGTTCGATATCTTTTGTCAGCGCATTGGCTGCCACAGTCGTAAGGATAGCGCGGCCATATTCGCGTGAGTCTGCCGGCTCTACGGCTCCGCCGTTCAGATGAGCCATCAGCTGCGCTCCATAGCAGATGCCGAGAATTGGATACTTGCCCCTGAGGCCGTCGAGGGTGATGCGGAACGCTTTCTCGTCGTAGACAGAGAACGGCGATCCCGACAGGATCACACCGATCACCGATGGATCGTCGGCCGGAAATTTGTTGTAGGGAACGATTTCACAATAAGTGGAGAGTTCGCGCACGCGACGACCGATGAGCTGGGTTGTCTGCGAGCCGAAGTCAAGGATAATGATTTTTTCCTGCATGAGAGATGATGTCGTTGGAAAATATGGGATTTGTTGAGTGCAAAGTTACAAAATTATGCGGAATCCCACACCATTCCTATAGCCTATTTCCGCTTATTTAAGCGGTGCCACCGTTATTTAAGCGGTGCCACCGTACGCGGATTGGCTACAAGCCACAGAATGTCGCCGGCTTTGAACTGTGTGTTGCCGTCGGTGGCTATGAACTGTCCGTCGCGGTTTATGCTGACGAGCAACGAACTGTAGGCCGTGGAGAGTTGTGATTCAATGACCGTGTGCCCTATAAGTGGCGACGACTCGCTCAGTTGGATCGAAGTCAGCTTCATATCCGTGGAGCGCACATTGTCGGTGCTTTCATCCGATGGTTGTGCTTCGATCTGGGGCAATATGGACAGAATATCATCCTCCGTTCCTATTATGGACAGCGTATCGCCGGGAAACAGGCGCACATCACCGGCCGGAACCGGAATTGTCGAACCGCCTCGTTGTATTGAGGCCACACTGATTCCATGCTCGCTTCTAAGCCCGGATTCGCGCAACTTCATCCCGACAAACGGACAACCGTATCCCATCGTAACGTAGGCCATATGGAGATTGCTGATTATATTATTGTTGCGTCCCGATCTGCGTAGTTCCCGTTCATTCAGATTGTCGATGAATTTCTTCTCAATCGACCTCATGCGGCGTCTGAGCTGCTTGGACAGAACCACAGTGATCAGCAGGAACACTATGCCGCCGGTCAGAAGACCAACACGGTTGGTATAAATCGTTGAGATGGAATAGCAGATAAATGCCAAGGCAACCAGCAGCCGGAACAACCGCATCACGACGAGTGGCACATCATAGTTGGCGTTGGCTTGCCGGAGCACCTGTCGCTCCGTTTTCTTAGATGCCGGAGAGCATAGCGCAAGCAGGAACGGCGACATCGTGCCAAGAGTTATCACCGAACAGATCAGTCGTCCCCAATTCGGCATCAGCCCAATCAGCCAGGGCAGAAGCCATTGACGCGACACGAGGCATATAGCGATCAACACGGATGCGTAGAGCATTATTTTCCAGGCATAGCGTTTGATCACATCGCGCCATATGCGTCCTGTCTCGCTCTCGTTGTCGGCCGATTTGGAATATCGGTCGATCAGGAAATGAAGTCGCTCAGGTAGATGGCGTTCAACGAATGAATACACCGGATCTGCCATCCTGATAAAATATGGTGTGGTGAATGTGGTCAGTACCGAAACGGCAACTACGATAGGATAGATCGTGGGATTCAGCACACCGAGTTGCATGCCGAGTGTGGCGATAATGAAAGCGAACTCGCCGATCTGGGTAAGAGAGAAGCCCGATTCGATGGCTACTTTCAGCGACTGCCCCGAGACAAGCATGCCGGATGTCCCGAACACAATCATTCCGGTGATCACCACGCCCGATAAAATCAGTATCGGACCGGCATATTCGACAAGAATTGTCGGATTGACCATCATCCCCACGGAAATGAAAAACACGGAGCCAAACAGATCTTTAACCGGAACCGTCACATGCTCTATGCGTTCTGCAAAGCTTGTCCCGGCAAGTATCGACCCCATCACGAATGCTCCCAGTGCAAGAGAGAAGCCGCAGTAGACCGAAAAGACTGCCATTCCAAGACATAGACCCATGGCCACTATCAGAAGTGTCTCGCTGTTGAGAAAGCGGCGTACCCGGTTCAACAGGCTTGGCAGAACATACACCCCCACCGCAAACCACATGATCAGGAAGAACAGCAGCTTGCTGACGCTCAGAAGCAGCGCTGATCCCTGAACGCTGTTATTGATAGCTATCGACGACAGGATCACCATCATCAACACGGCGAACAGATCCTCAACGATTAGCACGGCAAACACCTGTGATGCAAATTTCCGGTGACTTATGCCAAGATCGTTGAACGCCTTGATGATGATTGTTGTCGACGACATTGACAGCATACCACCCAGAAACAGTGCATTGATATTGCTGAAGCCAAGAAGATGGCCTATGCAGAATCCGGCGAGCATCATGCCAAGAACTATGATCATGGCTGTGACCACAGCCGATCCTCCGGCATTGAGCAACTTCTTGAAACTGAATTCAAGCCCGAGGGAAAAGAGCAGGACCACGATTCCAATCTGCGCCCAGAACTCGATATTGCTCTCGGTGGTGACCGATGGCAGATAGGAAAAATGCGGACTGGCAAGAAACCCGGCAACGATGTAGCCAAGCACTACGGGTTGCTTGATCCATTTGAAAAACACCGTTGTAACGGCTCCCAGAAGCAGGATCAGCGCGAGATCGGTGATCAGACTTTCTATGCTGATCGAGGCGGCCTGTGTGGCTGCCGACAGTATGATTGTTGCGAGTGTCATGTCAGTTAGAAATTGTTCATCCTGCCACCTGATTGGCAAGCGAGATACTGTGGGTAGGTTTAAGCCCTCTTATGTCATCGAACAACGAAATGAAATCAATTGTTTCGCGCGACAGTGTGACAAGGCTCAGACGAGTCTGTGGCACGGAATAGTCGTATTCAACATAGACATCGATCAGATGCACGTGATGGTCATTCAGACATTTTTTGTAATTATCGATGTCGGTGATTATTTCATCAATGCGGATATGGATTATACGCATTTCGCCTCCGAGCTTGAGTTTGTTGTCGAGGTGTTCGATATAGAGCAGAATCACGATTATCAGCCCTGTAGCCACTGTGGCTACGGCATATAGCCCCACTCCAACGGCAAGTCCGATGGCTGCCACCATCCATATTCCGGCCGCGGTTGTCAAGCCTCGTACAGAGCCTTTACCCTGGATTATCGCCCCGGCTCCGAGAAATCCTATGCCGGTTATGACCTGCGCTGCTATTCGTCCGGGGTCGCCGTTCTTGAGTCCGAGATATTCCTGAGGCACGTAGATCGACAGGATCATTGACAGCGTCGCACCCATCGATATCAATGCAAACGTCCTCAGGCCTGCGGTCTGTCCCTTGCGTTTGCGCTCCAGTCCCACACAGCTGCCCAGCACGAGACTCAGCAGAAGCTTGTAGACCGACGAGAATGTCGTGACTTCAACTGCATTGACCGCATCGTATGCTTGCTGCCAGAGTTCGTCCATGGGGCGTGTGTGCGATTGTTGTGGTTGTTTATTTTTTCAGTGTGAAATGACGCGAGGTCAGACGGAAATTGTCGGCAAACAATTCTACGGTGTAGTCACCCGGGTTGAGCGTTGTGTTCACATCCCAGTAGATCTTGATGCCTGCAATTTCGTCGCCGGCATAATCGATTGTCTTCTTTGCCGTACATTGCAGCGACTGGCCTTCGAAAGAGAATGTCCCTCCTGCGCCGAGAAGTGTTCCTTCCGGTCCGGTCAGACGCAGATAGATTGTCTTGGATCCGACTGGTGTGGAATTGTTCTGGGGGATTGTGAAGGTGACCATAAGCTGCTTGGCTTTGGTTACATTCTTCTCCGTTTTCCCTTTCTTGTTGAGAGCGGTCAGACTGACACCTGTCACATTAAGCTTTTCTGCCAAGGTCATACGCTCTGACAGATGTTCGTTCTGGCGCGAAACTTCGCTGACTTTCGATGCCAGCTTTTCGTTCTCGCCGCGAACCTCTGCGTTTTCGGTGCGCAGTTCGGCGTTCTCTTTGCTCAGGGAGTCAACCATGGCTACATAGTGACGCAGCAGGCCGCGGAGTGTGCCGATCTCATTGCGGAGCTTATCCATCTCGGCCTTATCCTTGATCTTCTGCTCGTTGAGCTGGCGCACCAGCTCTTCAACGCGCGTCTTGGCATCGTTGTATTTTGCCAGAATCGAATCATTCTCAAGCTTGATAGCCTCATTCTCATGCTGTTGGAACTGGGCGTTAAGTTCAGCCAGTTCCGTCGACATCAGCATGTTTTCGTTATCAAGTTTAAGCTGCTCCATCTGGTTCTGAGCCTCTATGTTGGCCTGTTTCTGCTCGGCAACGGTATAGGTCAGGAACACAATGATGCCGATCAGCACAAGCGCAACTGCGGCGGCTATGATCACAAAGACATTCTTCTTGTTCATTGTTCTTTTCTAAATCAATTCGTTGAATTAAACGGAATTAGAGATTGCGTCCGTGGCAGTTTTTGAATTTTTTGCCACTGCCGCATGGACAGGGATCGTTGCGGCCTACTCTCGGTGCTGCCTTGGCAGGCTGCGGACGCTGCTGTTCGCCCTGACGGGCCGAGGCTGCCGCGCGTGTCTCCGATTCGCCGGGAAGACCTTCGCGTGAGGTCTGGTAGTTGGCTTTCGGCTGTGCGCTCTCAGGCATCTCGCGCTGCACCTCAGGTGCCGGACGCTGTGCCGGATCTGCTGCCGGCTGCTGTGTGGGAATATAGATGTGGCCACGCAGAAGTGCCGAAGCTACTTTCACATTGAGATTGTTGAGCATCTGTTCAAACAGGTGGAACGATTCAACCTTGTAGATCACCAGAGGATCTTTCTGCTCATACGATGCGTTCTGAACCGACTGGCGCAGCTGGTCAAGCTCGCGGAGATGTTCTTTCCAGAGTTCGTCGATCGAGACAAGAAGAACGGATTTTTCCCATTCCTTGACAATCGAGGCCGATTCGCTCTCAAAAGCCTCCTTGAGATCTACTCGCAGGTAGAACACACGTTTTCCGTCGGTCATCGGAACCATGATCTTACCTTCTGCTCCGTGACCTTCAACCCAGTTCTTGACAACAGGATTGGCTATCTCGACGATACGGGCATTGTTGCGTTCAAAGGCTTCCATGGCGGCTCCATGCAGATCCTCGATCAGTTCTTCTTTCGGGCGGCTGCGGAACTCTTCTGCCGTGAACGGCATCTCTATGGCAAGAATCTTGAACACTTCAAGCGACAGATCCTCATAATCGGTCGGAGCATCGTAGGTGTTGATCAGGTTTTCGATAACATCCCAGAACATATTGTTGATGTCCACGCCGATACGTTCGCCAAGCAAGGCGTGATGGCGGCGCGAGTAGATGTATGTGCGCTGCTTGTTCATCACGTCATCATACTCCAGAAGACGTTTACGGATACCGAAGTTGTTTTCTTCTACTCGCTTCTGGGCATTCTCAATGGCGTTGTTGATCATTTTCGACTCGATCATCTCTCCTTCCTGAAGACCGAAGCGGTCGAGCATGCGCATCACGCGGTCGGTCACGAACAGACGCATCAGCTGATCTTCAAACGACACGTAGAACACCGAGGATCCCGGGTCACCTTGACGGCCGGCACGTCCGCGCAACTGACGGTCAACGCGGCGCGATTCGTGGCGTTCTGTACCGATGATGGCCAGACCACCGGCTTTCTTCACCTCTTCGGGCAACTTGATGTCGGTACCGCGGCCTGCCATGTTGGTGGCGATGGTCACTGTGCCTGCCTTACCGGCGAGTGCCACGATGTCAGCTTCTTTCTGATGGAGCTTGGCGTTGAGGACATTGTGGGGGATGTTGCGCATCTTCAGCATGCGCGACAACAGCTCGGAGATTTCAACTGATGTTGTGCCGACAAGTACCGGACGACCTTCCTTGACAAGTTTCTGGATCTCGTCGATAACTGCGGCATATTTCTCTTTCTTGGTCTTGTAGACGCGGTCCTTCATGTCGTTACGTGCGATCGGACGGTTGGTCGGGATCGTAACCACATCAAGTTTGTAGATATCCCAGAACTCTCCTGCCTCGGTCTCTGCCGTACCGGTCATGCCGGCGAGACGGTGGTACATGCGGAAATAGTTCTGAAGGGTGATGGTGGCGAATGTCTGGGTGGCAGCCTCTACCTTCACTCCCTCTTTGGCCTCGATGGCCTGATGCAGTCCGTCGGAATAGCGGCGACCCGGCCTTCCATGATACGGCCTGTCTGTTCGTCAACGATCTTGATCTTGTTATCGTCGATCACATATTCCACATCCTTCTCGAAAAGCGTATATGCCTTGAGCAGCTGGGTGACGGTGTGTACGCGTTCCGCTTTGACGGCATAGTTTTGCATCAGTTCGTCTTTCTTCTGGCGACGTTCTGCAAGATCCTGGATGGTCTCGGCCTCGGATAGTTCTGCGGCTATGTCGGGAAGAACGAAGAAGTTCGGGTCGGCTGAATTGCCGGTCAGAGTGTCGATACCCTTGTCGGTCAGTTCCACGCTGCGGTTCTTCTCGTCGATTACGAAATAGAGCGGCTCGGTAGCCTTGGGCATTTCGCGCGAGTTGTCCTGAAGATAATAGGCCTCGGTCTGGAGAAGGATGTTTTTCATGCCTTCCTGGCTGAGGAAACGGATCAGGGCGTTGTTCTTGGGCAGACTTTTGTAGGCGCGGAAAAGCAGCAGCGCACCCTCTTTTCTTACATCCTTGTCGTCGCTTGCGAGCTTGGTCTTGGCTTCAGAGAGAATCTGGGTCACCAGACGGCGCTGGGCGTTGACAACGTGCTCAACATTGGTGCGGAATGTCTCGAACATCTGGTCGTCGCCTTTCGACACCGGACCGGAGATGATCAGCGGCGTACGGGCATCGTCGATAAGAACTGAGTCGACCTCATCGACAATTGCATAGTAGTGTTTGCGCTGAACCATATCGCCGGGAGTCATGGCCATATTGTCGCGCAGATAGTCGAAACCGAATTCGTTGTTTGTTCCGAATGTGATGTCGCAGTTGTAGGCTGCGCGGCGTGCCGGAGTGTTGGGATCGTGTTTGTCGATGCAGTCAACGGTGGAGCCGTGGAACATATAGAGCGGACCCATCCACTCGGAGTCACGTTTCGACAGGTAGTCGTTGACGGTCACCACGTGTACGCCGCGGCCTGAGAGTGAGCGCAGGAACACCGGAAGAGTTGCCACGAGGGTCTTGCCTTCACCGGTGGCCATCTCGGCGATCTTACCCTGATGAAGCACTACGCCACCGATCAGCTGGACGTCGTAGTGAACCATGTCCCACACTATTTCGTTGCCGCCGGCTACCCAGCGGTTCTTGTAGATGGCTTTGTCACCCTCGATGGTCAGGAAGTCTTTGCCGGCTGCTGCCAGATCGCGGTCAAGCTGTGTGGCGGTCACCTCGATGGTCGGTGAGGCTGCAAAACGAGCTGCTGTCTCGCGCAATGTCGCGAATACTATAGGCAGATGCTCGTTGAGTTTATCCTCAATGGTGTCGAGAATGTTTTTCTCGCAGCGGTCAAGCTCGTCCCAGAGTGGCTGACGCTTGTCAACTTCAAGTGTCTCCACCTCGGCGCGGATCTCGGCAATGCGGTTCTCGTCGGCTTCGGTTGCCGATTTGATGTCGCGGCGAACCTCGTTGATTTTCTCGCGGAGCTGGTCGGCCGACAAGTCCTTGAGTTCTGGTTGTAGGCGTTTTATCTTGTCGATTATCGGCTGGATTTCCTTGAGGTCGCGTTGCGACTTATTGCCGAATATTTTGCTTAAAAATGAATTTAATGACATATATGTGTTTGATTTTTATTTCGTTATTGGATAGGGACGGTCAATGTCCCCGTTTTAGTATGCAAAGATAGTGAAAATGTGCCGGATATGTTGCTTTTCTGCGCTTTTATTCAGCCTTTTCGGGTAGGGTCACACTGAAATGCGGATTCGGAGTGTGTTCGCGGAAGATGATTTCTGTCAGTTCCGACACTATATCGGGATGTTCCGACGCTATGTCGTTATCCTCGTGTATGTCGGTTGCCAGATCATACAGATGCGGTTGGCCGTTCTTGACAATCAGTTTCCAGTCGCCACGGCGCACTCCGATCTGATCCGTCTCGTCGAATTCCCAGTAAAGGAAGTCGTGCTTGTTTTTCTGATCCTTTCCTTCGAGGGTTGGGGCGAAAGAGATGCCGTCGAAATAATCGGTCTCGGCATTTTGGTTGCCATATCTTCCGGCAACGTCATTGACTCCGGCCAGTTCCGCCAACGTCGGCATGACATCGTAGAATGCGACAGGCATATCTGTCTCGCTTCCGGCTTCTATCACGCCGGGCCACAATGCGATGAAAGGCACACGGATGCCACCCTCGTGGATCTGACGCTTGAGACCGCGCAACTTGCCGTCGCGACCGAAGAATGTCGGGTCGGCACCACCCTCTTCATGAGGGCCGTTGTCGCTGGTGAACACCACGAGCGTGTTCTTGTCAAGCCCCTTTTCCCTGAGCAGCTGAAGTATGTCGCCAACGTAGGAATCAAGGCGAGTGATCATGGCCGCGAACTGGGCATGGGTGTGGGTGTTGGCGTTGTAGCGCGACCCCTGGTCACCACCCCATGTCTTGTCGTCGGTGAATTTATCTTTGTAGTGGTCAACGATCGAGTCGTCGGGCTGATAAAGCTCGGCGTGGGGCAGCGTATAGGTCAGAATGCCGAAGAATGGCTGTGTCGAATCCTGTGCCGACAACCATTTCATCGCTTCCCGATGGATAATATCGGCGGAGTACTGGCTGCGTTTGCGGTAGTCCGGGCCAAACATCGGATAGTTGATGTTTTCGTCCATCACAACTCTAACGGTGGCCGTATCGCCAAGCGACCGGCTGTAGCGGTTGAGGAAGTTGGGATAGTAGAGATGGGCCTGGAACTGGCATATATAGCCGAAATATTCGTCTATGCCGCGCTTTTCCGGAACTGAGTGGGAACCCTCATAACCGCCGGCCCATTTGCCGAACATCCCGGTCGTGTAGCCCAGATCCTTGAAGATCTCGGGAAGGATCACGTGGGCGGAATCGTAGGGGTGTTGTCCCACAACGGAATAGTCTTCATTCTCGCCATACTTGACCATCGGGACATCGCGCCAGTATTCTTTGTTGCCTCTGACTTCGCAGTGACCGGAATGCTGTCCGGTCATGAGCGATGCCCGGGAAGGGGCGCTGACCGGTGAACCGGCGTATGCCTGGGTGAAGCGCATGCCGTTTCTGGCCATGGAGTCTATGCAAGGTGTCGAGATATAGGGTTGTCCATAGCATCCGAGGTCGCCGTAACCCATATCGTCACACATGATGAAGACAATGTTGGGCTTTGCTGTCTGTGGCGCTTTCTGTGAAGCTGTGGCCGTTCCTATGCTGGCCGATGCTCCGAGGAGCATCAATAGTTTTTCGTATGTCATCTGTCGTTTTGTTGTTAAATCTACGGATCAGGGTGTGGAGCCACCCTCATTGAATTGGCGATCAGTTGGTTCTGACCGGAGGCACAGATGATGCGTTGGGAGCGCGGATCCGGATAGTGTGAGCCACGGTCGGGGCTATAGCACGGGCATCAACGGGTGTTTCGATCTTTGTCGCGCTGACGTTCGGCCCCATGATGAATGCCGGAATGCTGGCGGCATTGTTGCGCTCAGCCGGACGGCGGCTGTTGGGGGTCGGGTTGTTGTCGTCGACAATGACCCATCCTGGATTTACCTCAACTATCACGTCGCCGCAGTGCTCGACTGATATGTTGCGTTTCAGTGCCTGCGGATCGTCGCCAACTCGCGCCGCGATGATATCGTCGATTGTGAACACGTTGCTCACTCCGGCCATCCGGGCAAGGAAGTCAGCCACTTCCGTGCGGAAATCTGAAAGGCTCAGACCACGGTCGGTAATGTATTTGCGGTTCAGGAAGAACTGCCGGTTGTTGTAGCCTGTGACCCAGTCGCCATTGCCGTGTGTCGCCATGAGATACATCTCCAGAAGTGACATTGCCTTCTTTATGGAGTATTCTCCGGTGGGGACGCGCCATTTCGGATCGTCGGGCGACATGCCGCCTCGGGATGGGGTGCCGGCAAGGAAGATGGTGGGTGCTCCGGCCGATGATACGCGGTCGGCTGTGCTGAACAGTCGTGCCAGATCCCGGTCAAGACGCAGGTACGCGTCGATTGTTTCCAGTCGGGTTGCGCCGGGTAGGCTGAGGGTGTAGACTATATTCAGCATGTCGGGGTTCTCGTCGCGCCCCATTTTTGCTGTCGACATCAGGTCGAGAGCCAGATCCGTGACTTCCGTGTTTCCGGGAGGTGTGTTCTTGAATCTGGTGAAACGGTCAAACTGTTTCGATGGGTATGTGTGGCGGAACGGACGGTTGCGTTCGCCGCGTGAGATCAGCGGATAGCTGTCGAGTGGACGCGATGGTGTCCATTTTATCGTGTCAAGACGGCTGTGCAGCGGCGTCAGGTAGTTGCGGTTGCTGACACTGGCCGGCATCTCTTTGTAGTAGGTCGTGGAGGCCCAGTTGCCGGTGTGGTCGTAGATCCAATAGGCTCCGTTGGCTGCATGTCCGGCGGCCACTAAGGCCATCTGTGGATCAGCCCCGATGGCATAGACCATGCCGTCTCCCTCTGTGTCAATGCGGAATTCGTCGGCAAGGGTCGAAACTTTGATAGCTTTTGCAGAAAATGTCTCGTCGGTGAAGTTGCCTATGCATTTGGGGTCGACGAGTACTTTCGTTGTCAGGTTGGTGGCAGGAGTGTAGATCTGTTCAGCCGGTATGCCGTTGACCATCGGTGCCGCGCCGGTGTAGATCACGGCTGCTGCGGCTGTGGGGTCAAGACCGGGGCCGAAGTCGATGCTGTTAATCGACAGCCCTTTGTTCATCAGACGTTTGAACCCACCTTCCGATAACTGCGGTTCGAGAAGCCGCAGATAGTCGTCCTGTAGCCCTTCTACAATGATTCCGAGCACAAGAGGAGACCGCTGCACGCTCTGGGCGTTCAGGCCGAGAGTGGCGAGCAGCGTGGTCAGCACGCATAGCAGGCTGTGGTTGGTCTTATCTGTCTTTGGAAGTCGCATTGAGTGTGAAGTTTATGGAACGGATCAATCCGCATCCTGCCAGCAGGAGCAATGCCGGATTGATGGACTGAACCCCGGTTGCAGCGATGATGAAAAATATGGTTGTTGCAGTGATATTGTAGAGATGGAACCACCCGGTTATTTTTCGTGCTTTGCGGATATAGACCGTCAATGGCACTATAAGACACAAAGGATTCATCCATGTCAACAGCCAGTTGGGCGACGATGCTTCGTGGACGGAGATGAACACCAGGAATGCCACCACGCATCCCATTATGCCGAAAATTCCGAACAGCAGGAAGTCAAACCAACGGCTGACTCTGTTTTTGCGGCGGTCGGCTATTGTCAGCAGAATGGTGATCAAAAGCAATAGCCCGATGGCTGCTACCGGTCCTTGATACCATGGCGTAGGGCCAAGTATAGGCCCGTCGGCCGGCCCGTCGGCAAGGATTTCTGTCGCAGTGACCAGCGGCGCGCCGGAGCGTGGGCCGCTGCCGATTCTGGCTGTCGCCGCAAGCTCTTCAAGGATCACCGGGGCGAACATCATCTCCCGGCTGTCGATCTCCTGATCAAGGCCGCTGCCGAGGCAGATATCTATTCCAAACTGATACCACAGATAGTTTTTGTGGAAATACCGCATTTCGTTGCGGAACGTGGACATCTTTTCGGCCTGTGCCGGCGATTGGGTCAGCACTATTTCCGCTCCGATGGCGTTTTCTATGAGCTTCAGAGGCCTTGTGGCGCAGTTGTCGCGAACATAGTTGTAGCGGTAGATACGGTTCTCCGGTTGCAGGTTCCTGTCAACAGCTTCTACCAGCGCGGCCACCTGACCGGGAGTCAGGTTCAATGTCTGCTGGGTGACGCGACGCTGTTGATGTGCGTACGACAGCAAGAAATATTCTGTCGGACAGACACCGATGCTGTAGTCTGTCTCGCCTTTGACAAAGCGGTAAACGAAATGCGGTGCGTTGAAATCAAACATCCCCCAGTTGGCCACAACATCTGTTGTACCATAGCGGAGCCGGAGGCCTGAATGCCCTTCCAGAGAGTATATGTCGGCTCCGGGCGCACATGTCAGCAGGGCAGCTGTGGCGGTTGAATCATCGGCAGCCACCGGAGGCAGAAAACGTTGCTGTGCCTTGGCCGGCAGGATTGCGGCCAAGGCAAACAACAATATTATCAGTCTGATTCCTTTCATTTATCCGCGGAGGTAATGGCGGTATCGGTCTTACATGATGCCGCGTTCGCGGAGTTTGCATTGCCATGCCCATGCCGAGCGCATGGTGTCCTCCAGTGTGGAGTCGGCAACCCAGCCGAGAACGTTGTTGGCGTGAGCCGGATCGGCCCATACTTTCTCTATGTCACCCTCGCGGCGTCCGACGATCTTATGCGGAACTTTGACTCCGGTTGCGGTCTCGAATGTGTTGATCAGTTCGAGCACGGATGTTCCGCGGCCGGTGCCGAGGTTGAAGATCTCGATCTTGTCGTCCGAAGCATCGTTGAGCATGCGTTCAACGGCCAGCACGTGGGCTTTGGCCAGATCGACAACGTTGATATAGTCGCGGATGCATGATCCGTCGGGGGTGTCGTAGTCGTCGCCGAATACGCTGAGTTCCTTGCGGATACCCATGGCTGTCTGCGTCAGATAGGGGATGAGGTTCTGTGGAACGCCGTTGGGGAGTTCGCCGATCTCAGCCGTTGGGTGTGCGCCTACCGGGTTGAAGTAGCGCAGGATGACGCTCTTGAACGGTGCGCCGGAGTTGATCACATCGGTGATGATCTCCTCTGATATCTGTTTTGTGTTGCCATAGGGCGACGTGGCTTTTTTGATAGGCGACTGCTCGGTCACGGGATTTTCGTCGGGCTCACCATAGACGGTGCATGATGAAGAGAACACGATACCTTTCACACCGTTGGGTGCCATAAGGTCGAGCAGGTTCATCAGTGTGTTGAGGTTGTTGCGATAGTAGAGGATAGGTTTCTGAACCGATTCGCCGACAGCCTTGCTTGCGGCGAAGTTGATGATTCCGCGGATGTCGGGATAGTCTGCGAACAGCTTTTTAAGAGCTTCCATATCGGTGCAGTCGGCCTCAACAAAATCAGGACGTTGGCCTGAGATGCGTTCTATGCCGTCGAGCACGTCGCGGTTGGAGTTGGAGAGATTGTCGATAATCACTACCGGATATCCGGCGTTCTGGAGTTCGACGACGGTGTGCGAGCCGATATAGCCTGTTCCGCCAGTCACGAGGATTCTATCTTTTTTCATCGCTTATGTTGGTGTTATTTATTTTATGCCACAAAGTTAACAAAAAAATGTCTTTGTGTGTCACTTTTCTTTCAATATGTGCATCCGGCATGCCGCGCAGTCGAATTCAACCGTCAGGCGCATGGGGCCTGACTGAAGGTAAAGCCGGCGTGGCCATTCTTTACCGGCCGGGGTGTGCAGGCATCGCCCGTATTCGCGCCGCAGACAGTAGCGTGTGGTCATGACGGTCATTTTGTCGGGGAGGGAGGTCTGTGTTTCTGCCGCCGGCTGGATGGTCTGTGCGCCATGGTCGCGGTAGAAACTTTCGGCGAGACGGTTGGCCACATTGTCGTGATAGGTCAGTGTGGTGTCAGCCGGCAGGAGAACGTTGCGCTGTTCCGCTTGCCGGTAGTCAAACCGATAAGAAGCCCTTTTTGTTCGGTCGAGTGCTTCAATGGCGCGTCGTCGCAGATCGGCAAGAGTTGATTTCGGGATAAACAGATTGCCGGCGTTGTCGGTAAGCCGGGCAACCCGATAGACGGAATCTCCTGTTTTTGTCAGAACGCCACGCCGTGCGTCCTGCTGTGGAGTCCGCGCTTGTTCAAGAACTATGTCAGTGGCAACGGAGGCATGGTTCCCGGCACAGTCGCTGAGGTCGATGGCCAGCCCACGTGATGTGGCGCGGAGCGTCATGTCAATGTCGATAGTGCGTGTTGCCGTCGCGCCTTCGAGGCGTTGTTGCCGCAGGCGGTCGCTGTTGCGATAGATCGTCGCTCCAGAGGGAATATCGGCCAGTGTCTTGGCAGCGATGAGCGTCTGCCCTTCTATGCGGTTCAGCCTGAATCCCACAAATTCACCTTTGCTGTCGAAATATCCGAGTCCGTCGCCATTGGCCAGAGCGGATGTCAGACGTGCCCGGATGCGGTTTCCGGATGCAGTAATAACTTTCCCCACCGGCTGACCTATCCATTTCGGTGTATCGGCTGATGCCATTCTGACGGCAGGCCGTGGTGTTCGGGTGAAATAGTCAGTGAAGCCTCGGTTGAAACTTGCATTCAGGTCGGGTGTGAAGTTCACCTCTGATCTGCCGTATGACGACCGCACATATTTGTCGGGATTGGCGTTGATTATCTCGTCGAGACGCCGACGGTAGGAAGCAACCACATTTTTCACGTAGTCGGCATCTTTCAGTCGACCCTCGATCTTGAAGGAGGAAACGCCGGCCTCAATCATGTCGGCAAGAGAGGCGGAGCGGTTGAGATCGCGCAACGAAAGAAGATGTTTACCTTCGATCAGTTTGCGTCCGCTTTCATCCAGCAGGTCGAATTTATGACGACAGATCTGCGGACACTGACCACGGTTTGCGCTGCGACCCATGGTGGCGAATCCTGCCTGGCAGTCACCGCTGTAGCTGACACACAGCGCACCATGAACAAATGCCTCAAGCGGAACACTGACGCGGCTGTGGATCTCCGCTGTTTCTTCAAGTGTCAGTTCTCTGGCGAGAACGAGCTGCGAGAATCCTGCCCGTTGCAGAAATTCAGCTTTTCCCGGTGTGCGTATGTCGCATTGTGTACTGGCATGGAGCGCGATAGGGGGGATGTTCATCCGCAGCAATGCCATGTCCTGTACTATCAGGGCGTCAACCCCGACACGGTAGAGTTCTCCGACGAGTTGTTCCACTTGCGCCAGTTCCCGGTCGTAGATAATGGTGTTGACCGTGACATAGACCTTGGCATTGAATTGATGCGCGAAATCGACCACTCGCTTTATATCGTCGAGGGAATTGCCGGCGGCGGAACGGGCTCCATGGCTCGACGCGCCTATATACACCGCGTCGGCACCATGGCGGATAGCCTCGATGGCTATTTCCGCGTTGCGTGCCGGAGCCAGTAGCTCTATCGGGCGAAGTTTGTTATTGTGTGCCATATTCCCTGCAAAGTTACGCAAATAATTTGCAAAAGATAAATTGGCGAACAAAACTGCATCGTGGGATGTTTATAAAACAGTCAATCAAAAAAACTATCGAATTTATGAGTGAAAAAAGCATCAAGGGCACGCAGACCGAAAAAAATCTGCTGAAATCATTCGCCGGCGAATCGCAGGCACGTGGTCGTTATACCATTTTTGCCGAAGTGGCAAAGAAGGAAGGTTATGAACAGATCGCAGCTATCTTCCTTGAGACAGCTGAACAGGAATATTCCCATGCAAAGGGATTTTTCAGCTTCCTCGATGAAGGAATGCTTGAGATCACAGCTTCTTATCCTGCCGGTCCTGTCGGAGATACCGCACGCAATCTCCGCGAGGCAGCCGCAGGCGAGCATGAGGAATGGGCAGATCTGTATCTTGAGTTCGCACGTGTGGCTAAAGAGGAAGGATTTCCCCGTATCGCCAACCATTTCAAGCTCGTCGCATCCGTTGAACAGGGTCATGAGGAACGCTATCTGAAGCTTCTCGAACGCGTTGAGGCAGGAACTGTGTTCACCGATCAGGAAGAGGAAGTATGGCAGTGCCGTGAATGCGGATATATCCATCGTGGCAAGTCGGCTCCCGGCAAGTGTCCGGTTTGCGGCAAAGAGCGTGGCTACTTTGAAAGAAAGAAAAACAACTATTGATCCCCTCTGAATTTCCGGTCACTCTCTCGGCCGGAGATAGAGTTCCGCCACGGAAGCAAGGCTTGATGAGCTTGTTTCCGTGGCGGATCCGCATCGGGTCAAAAGTCAGTCCGATGTCTTTTTTGTGTGTCTTTGCTATAGTACTAAGTAAATCATGATTTCAGAGCTTTACTTTGAAGGTCTGCCCTCCGGTGATTATCAGGTAGATCTGTCCTTCCGCCACCGGGATAATCTCGTTGCCTGCCCCCGTTGCCGTAACCACAGGCGCGGCCATAGTGCCGTCGATACCGTACACGCGGATTGCTGATCCCTCTTTTGCTCCGGACACTATTATCTGACCCATGGCGGTCGTTACATGAAGCGTGGATTCAGCCTTGATATTCTCGATCCCAGACAGGACATCGCGATAAACCACATTAAGGATGTTCTGATCGTTGTCGCCTACGGGGAGCACAAGCCGGTTGCCGGACAGCGACGATGTCATGTCATTGCCATTGAACAGTACCGATTCAATTTTCCACTGGTCGTTGTCCTCAATCTTCACAATCTGATTTGCATTCTTGGGAATATCGAGTGTCAGCGACCCGAAATCACCCTGATTGATCTGTAACTCGCACGTCTCCTCCCCAAATTCAAGCACCGTAAACTTGGAGAATGGATCAATCGCCTTATAAGCTTCCACACATCCTTTCGGTACATATACTTTTGTATAAGTTCCTCCCGATTGTATTGTTTTTGCAAAATTCACAAGTGGTATCCTTGAATAGGAGTAAATTATAGTGGTGTAGTAGCCAATGTATCCAGTGTAGTTCGTCCCCGGATTTTGTATTGCAATACTCTTAGGTCTGGAACCAAATGCGTTATCACCGACAGATTCAATTGAATAAGGCAGTATAATTGAAGAGATTTGACATCCGGAAAAAGCACTACTCCCAATCTCCTGTAAGCCCTCAGGTAAATTTATAGTATTTAGATTTTTACAATAATAAAATGCCATAGCTCCGATTTTAGTTACTGATGGAGGAATCGTCACAGAAGCAAGTGGGCAATTCCTAAACGCACCTGACCCTATCTCATGCAATCCATCCGATAAATTCACTGTATTTAGATTTTTACAATCCATAAAAGCTAATTTGCCGATCTTAGTTACAGATGGCGGTATTGTCACAGATGAGAGTATTGTGTCATTTTGGAATGCCTGATCAGAAATTCCAATTACTTCATATATCGCACCATTATATGTTACTGTCTCAGGAATATTGACACTACGTCTGGAGGGATATTTATTGGCTTTGTTGTTCGTAGATGCTAATCCGGCTATCGCCGTCATAGCAGTCTCATTGAGCACATAATCGATGCTGTTGATAGTAGTGGAAATACTGCCGAACGCTCCGATTGACAAGACAGCATACAAAGTAAAAAGCAAGATTCTCTTCATTCCAAGTGTCATATAAGTTTTAATTTTATGTGTAAAAAAAGCGTGGGCTCGATAAGAGTCCACGCCGTGGTTTTGTCTGTTGGTTTGTCTGTTGGTTGGTAACCGGTGTGGATATATCATTACAGCAGACAATCTGACCGAGGTCAGAGTCCGCTATTACTGTAGGATATATAGCACAACCGGGGGCTACCTATTTATTTGAGGAGAAGGCCAAACCGCGGTCTCAATTCCTAAAAGGCTCTCTTGCCTTATTTGCCATGGGAATTGGTCTGGCCTGACGACAACATGTCGGCTGTCGTTTTGCATCGGCAAAGTTATGCAATTCGTCTGTCCCGTCCAAAATATTTGTGTTAAAAAGATGGGCGGTGCGCCATCTGTGGATTTTGGCACACCGCCCGAGAGAATGAATGATAGAAGAATTGTCAGAATGTACGGTTTGAGGCTATGATCGAGTAGATTTTGGCGGCTCGTTTCTCCAGATCGGGTTGCAGGATGGCGGCTTCCGCCGGATCAACCATGCGTAGATCGGCATACCTGTCCTCTCCGTTGATAAATGTGATCATGGATCCATCCGGAGCTGCTGAATCGATTGTCAGAGGATCGCTGCCGGATGTCGCTGCCGGATTAAACCGGTAGAGCGGCCAATAGCCGGCTTTAACAGCCAATTTTTCCTCCACTATGCTATGGCTCATACCTGAGCGTATGCCATGATTGATGCAGGGACAGTAGGCTATCACGATAGATGGCCCCGGATAGGCTTCCGCTTCGGACAGGGCTTTGATTGCCTGTGCATAGTTGGCTCCGAGGGATATTGAGGCAACATAAATGTTTCCGTAGGTCATCATCATGCGGCCGAGATCCTTTTTGTAGGTGCGTTTGCCGTCGGCGGCATATTTCATCACGGCTCCGATCGGAGTGGCTTTCGAGGTCTGGCCTCCTGTGTTGGAGTAGCATTCGGTGTCCATCACCAGAATGTTTATGTCGGTGTTCTGGGCAAGGACATGGTCGAGTCCGGCGAAACCGATGTCGTAGGCCCATCCATCGCCGCCAATAGCCCATATCGATTTCTTTGTCAGAAGGTCGGCGCGTCCGGCAATGGAGCGCAGGATTTCCGTTGAAGGATTGCTGCCGATGGCCGCTATCAGTGCTTCTCCGGCTGATGCGGAGTGTGGTGCGGAGTTGAAGGCATCGAGCCAGGTCTGCGCCGCTGTCAGTATATTATCGGGAGCTGAACGGGTGGCGATGAGGTTGCGTACGTCGTCGGCGAGAGCTTTGCGCCGCGTTTCTATGGCGCAGGCCATGCCGAATCCATATTCGGCATTGTCCTCAAATAAGGAGTTGCCCCATGCCGGGCCTTGTCCGCGAGAGTTGGTGCAGTAGGCGTTGCTCGGGAAGTTGGCTCCCCAGATGGATGAGCAACCGGTGGCGTTGGCAATGAGCATACGTTCGCCGAACAGTTGGGTTAGCAGTTTCACGTAGGGTGTTTCTCCGCATCCTCCACAAGCTCCTGAGAATTCCAACAGCGGCTGGCGGAACTGAGATCCGTTGATCGATGTGCGAGGCAAAAGATCCTCTTTCAGCGAAACGTTTTTCTGACAGAATTCAAGTTCGGCCTTTTCCTGTCCGAGTGCTTCGGCTATCGGAACCATGGAGAGGGCTTTCCCGGGACAGATGGTGGCGCATGATCCGCAACCGGTGCAGTCCTCCGGATAGACCTGGATGTGATACTTGTAAGGCTTCAGGACTTCAGATCCTTTTGCCTGAATCATCTGGAATCCGTCGGGAGCTTTTGATGCCTCTGCGGTGTCCAACAGGAATGGACGGATGGCAGCATGGGGACAAACGAGTGAACATTCCGTGCATTGCACACACTTTTGTGAGAGCCACACGGGGATATTATCAGCAATACGCCGTTTCTCATAGGCCGTGGTTCCCATAGGCATCGTACCGTCGGGCCGGAGTGCCGACACCGGCAATTCATTACCCAACAAATTCAGACATGGACGTGCCACATCGCTTATAAAAACCGGAATTTTTTCCGGCTCGCCGGCAACGGTGCTGTCGGTTGCCTCGGCCCATGAGACGGGGTATTGTATTTCTTGGAGAGAGTCCACG
>OFEY01000963.1_pt1 | contig 20936 bp, 17 predicted proteins | sample 1521251 | NCBI WGS metagenome assembly OFEY01 (sample SAMEA3504100, study PRJEB24116) | mouse gut metagenome | biome: mouse gut; feature: mouse-associated habitat; material: faeces | place: Denmark | collected 2011
ACTGGAACCGCTCATGCCGTGGTCAAAGACACTTCCAGCTGACTGCTACAGTAAGGGGCTGTGAAAAAAATGGAGTGATTGAAACACCATTTTTCACGGCTCCTCTTTTTTGTCTTAAAAATTCAGTTCTATCTTAAAAAAGCGTATACCTCCCCCTTTCCCCCTGGAATAACCCCTCTGCTTTTTATGCTGCTTCCGGGAGACGCATCTTTTTATTCCTGAATTTATAGAGATTATGACCAATAGAAACCAGAAACAATTCCAGTTTCACCCTGTTTAGGCCTTTTCTTACCACCCGTTTATACCAGCGATCGTATTTCATGACACCAAACGTTCCTTCTGCCTGGATGGATCGATTCATTCGTAGCAACGCTCCCTGGATGCTTTCCAGGTTTTCCAATACTTCCTTGTGCATGGAACTTAGTTCCGAATTGATACATACCGTCCTGTTTTTATTCGTCTTTTTGCATTGGGATGCGTATAGACAGCCGCTGCAGTCTTCGCACGTATAGTACTCCTCCTGACGGCCATATTGGTTTCCTCTTACAGCCTTTCTATAGGCAAAATGGAATTTCTTCCCTCCGGGACATACCAGATCGCCATCCGTATCCACGTTAAAATTTACCGCCCGGAACGGATCATCGTGATATCCTTTATCCTTTGTTTCCTTTTTGTACATGGGAAATTTCATGTACTTCTCCATGCCATGTTCCTGGCAGTAAATATAATTGTTAAACGAGCCATATCCGGCATCCGCGACCGGATATTTCGGGTAAAATCCATACAATTCCTTAAACTTCTCCATCAGTGGTACGAAGCAGTCCATATCTGAGCGGTACTGCATCACATCCACCACCGCTATGTATTCATCTGCCACTCCAATCTGAATATTATACGCAGGGAGAAGCTGGTCATTTCCCATATAATCCTTTTTCATCCTCATAAATGTGGCGTCATGGTCTGTCTTGGAATAACTGTTGCGGTCCGAGCCGCAGATCCGGATTTTTTCCACGTATTCTTTCAGCTTTTCCGTATATTCTTTCAACTTCTCATAGTAACGCTGTTCCCTGGTTTTCCGGTGGCCTCTTCCGTGGACAAACTCCTTTTCGTCAATCCGGCACTTGAAAGCATACCTGCTTAGGATCATTTCCAGACATTGCGGACTATATTCCGCGTTCGTTTCTACCTTTAATCCGGTATAAACCAGATCCTCATTGATCTGCTTCAGCAGCTGGGTAATCTTTGCAAACAGCTGGTATCTGAATTTTTCCGTACTCTTTTTCCATACCCAGGTATATTTGTTAGCGTTTGCCTCAAATTTTGAACCATCTATATAGAGATGTTCCATATCCACTCCGTCTTCCTTTTGGATGTACTCCATAACAGCGCGGAAAATGTCTTCGGCATTTCCATTAATTTCCTCATTAATAAAATATCCGAAGGCACGGTAACTGGGCGTTTCATAATCCATCAGGTACATGTAACGGATATTGACTCTGCACCGGTCTTCCAGTTCTCTTAAACTTGCGTATCCTGTGTCCATAAAGCCAAATAAGATTGTTTTAAGCATGTTGACACGATTATATCCCGGCCTGCCATAACGATATAATGGCTCAGGCTTAAGATACTGTTCTATTCCGATCTCCTCCATGATCTGGTCAAATGCCAATACCGGATCGCAGATATCTAAACTATCTGCAAGAAACAGTGGTAATCTTCCCTGCTTTGGACTATAATAATATTCGGTATTGTTTTTCATAGCAGATAAATTATACCAAAAAGAAAAGAACACCTCCAGGTTTTATTCCTGAAAGTGTTCTTTTTTTGTTAAGAGACTTTTTTCACAGCCCCTTTGTTCATCGTTATGACATATAACCGTTTTAACGAAGTGACATTGACTGCCGCATCGGAATTTTTTACGGCGGAGGGCGTACTTGCATTTTGAGATATTTCGGACATAGAATGTGAAAAGGGAAAAAATCAGAGGGGACCATTGTCATCGGACAGATGGGGATTTTTATGAGGAAATTTAAAAAGCAGGAGTGGATGATTCTCGGACTGGAAGCAGCGCTGGCACTGCTTCTGATCTTTGGGTATAAAAATACTGCGGCACAAAAGGTCGATACATGGAGCGGGCATGTGGAGAGCGGCGCCGATGAAAAGGAAAAAGGCATAAAGGAGGGTAAAAAGAAAGGGGAAGAAAAAGAGGAAGAGGAGGAGATGCTGCAGGAGAAAAAGATTGCCATCACCTTTGACGACGGTCCTCACCCTGTCTACACCGAAAAGCTGCTGGACGGTTTGAAGGACAGGGATATCAAAGCAACCTTTTTTGTACTTGGGGAAAAGGCGAAGGAACATCCGGAAATTATAGAGAGAATGCAGGAAGAGGGACATATTATCGGCAACCACACCTATACGCATATCCAGTTGAGGAGTACAAACAGGGAGAAATTCAGAGATGAGCTGATACGGACCAATCAGGTGATCAGCGGGATCACGGAGCAGGAAGTGCAGTATGTCCGCCCGCCCTACGGGACCTGGGACAAGAAACTGGAGGAAGAGCTGAATATGTTTCCGGTGCTCTGGAATGTAGATCCTAACGACTGGTGTACCGGAAATACGAACCGGGTGACAAAAAGTATTGTGGATAAAGCGAAAGAAAACAGCATTATCCTGCTGCATGACTGCTATCAGAGCAGCGTGGATGCGGCGTTATCTTCCATCGATATACTGGAGGAGAGGGGGTTTCGGTTTGTGACGGTGGAGGAGATTTTGTTTGAGTAGGGCGGCGGAGCGGATATAAACAGCTTTACCGCGCTGTGAGTTATAAATTAAAGCACAGCGCGGTTTTATTCTGATCAGGTAGTTTCCCGCTCCACGATATCCGAGAAGATCATCATTTTATTGGCAACCTTTTCCCCCCGCAGGACTTTGACCAGAATATCGGCGCAGGTGATGCTGAGCTGTTCAAGCTTGTTGTCCAGGGTGGTGAGCTTGGGGGAGGAAATTTTTGCGTAGGTGGAATTATCCACGCCTATGACCGCCACCTGTTCGGGTATGCGGATGCCCGCATCTTTCAGAGCCAGGACGCCCGCGTTGGCAAGAAAGTCCGTGGCATAGATAATGCTGTCCGTATCGGGATAATCCCGGATCAGGCGGAGGGTGGCGTCATAGCTGCCCTGCCATTCTTCCTCCTTTGTATCGAGCCAGATGACGGGAGGAGTTTCGTAGCCTGAAAGTTCCCGCAGCGCGTTTCTGAATCCGAGAATTTTCAGGTTATTACTGGGGGTATCCCCCCGGTTGATAAAAGCCGGACGGCGCCTGCCTTTGGTGTGCAGGAGCCTGACACAATCCGAAATGCCGTTTTGCTCATCTGCCAAAACGCCATAGACATTCGGCAGATTGATATAACCGTTTTCAATGATTACAGGCAGTCCTTCGAGGTATTCGAGGATTGCTTTTTTGATGTTTTCCGACTGGAATGTGGAACCGACCAGAACAATCGCCTCCACTCTGCGGGAAAACAGGGTGCGGATGCTTTCCTCCCGCGCCTCGTCGGAAAAGCCGGAATTAATAATAATACAGTTATAACCGTAATGTTTCAGTTCCTGCTCCATAAAATACGCCCCTTCCGCGTGATGGGATGTACGGATATCCGACATAAGGATGCCGATGATCTTGGTGGACTGCTGTACCAGCCCCCGGGCGGAAGCATTGGGCTCAAAATTATATTTTTTAAGAAGTGATTCCACTAATATGCGGTTCTGTTTGTTGACTCCTTTTTTCTTGTTGATCACGCGGGAAACGGTGCTGGCGGAAACGCCGGCTTCCTGGGCGATATCGTAGATAGTCATGGCTTCATCCCTCCTGTTTTACCTGCTTTTCAAATACCGGCGTCGGGCAGTTTCAATTTTATGACACCATGTATGTGTCCGGTATTTTCGGCATTCTGTAACAATTTTATTATACACGAACCGCCGACAAATGGAAATCGATTTCTTATATAGTATAAGAGAAATGGAAATCGATTGCAAGAAACATTTGAAAAACAATAAAAAGAATCCTGCAAAAAGTATTTGAAATGTATTGAAATCTTATAGTTTATAACTTTTGCATAAAAATAAACTGTAAATTTTGTATAAAAACACAATTGCAATCGATGTCAACTATTGGTATAGTATTTGGCATAAGAAATAGAAATCGATTGCAGATTTTAATGTCAAATTCAATGTGCATAAATTGGTGGGCATATAAATCCGGGAATAAAAGGAGGTGGAGTGGAAAAACGGGAAAAGATTAATATATAAATGGTGAATAAATGCAGAAAATAATTAGAAAGGAGTATCAACTATGCCGATGAAAAAAACGCTCCGTGAGCTGTTTTCGGAAGAAAAAGTCATACTGGCTCCGGAAGTTTATGACTGCGCATCCGCGATAACCTGTCAGGATTGCGGGTATAAAGCGCTGGTCCTGAGCGGAGCGGAGGTGTCTTTATCCTTGAAAGGGATTCCGGATCTGGGACTGCTTTCCTATGATGAGATGCTGATGGTGACAAGAAATATCTGCGCCATATCCGATCTTCCGCTAGTGGTAGACGGAGAAAACGGTTATGGGCCTGCGTTATCATCCGCATACCATTGTAAAGGATTTGCGGATGCGGGAGCAGCAGGAGTTATCATAGTGGATTCGCCGGAAACCAGGATAGGCGGCGTGATTTCAAAAGAAGCGGCTGTGGAAAAAATAAAAGCCTGTGCCGATGCGCTGAAAGGAACGGACTGTCTGCTGATAGCCAGGACGGATTCCATGGATCTTGATGACGCGATAGAAAGGTGTGCTGCCTACAGAAAAGCGGGAGCAGATATGACACTTGTATTTTGCTTTAATTTTATTCCTCATGCGGAGCGGTTTGATGCATGCAAAAAGATCCATGCAAAAGATCCCGGCTGGAAATGGTATCCGGATCTGGGAGTACATCATGGAAAATCTGATGTCACATTAAGTGAAATTGCAGAGTATGGATTTAATTTTGTGGGCATTCACTATCTGCTGGGGGCGGCGATGACAGCAATGACGGATGCAGGAATGGGAAATATAAAAAATCAGGATAATGTATATGCGATGACAAAATATCCCCGTCCGGGTATCGGAAGCAAAGAGCAGATAGAAAGATGGTATCGGTATGAGAGCAGATTTGTGAAAGATCCGAATTTGAGAGACAGATGGCCCTATAATTATTACAAAGACATTAGGAAGGAGAAAAGATGAAAAAGAAACTGGTAGCTTTGATAATGGCAGCAGTCATGTGCGCAGGGCTGACGGCATGCGGAAACAGTACGGCGGATACGCCGGCGCCTGAGGCAGGTACGACTCAGGAAGAGACGGCAGGACCTGCGGAAGAACTTGTGGGAGAAGCGGCTGAAACACTGGAAGGGATGGAGCCGGGGGAGGACGGAACTTATAAGATAGCGGTTATGATTCCATTGTCCGGGGATCTGGCGTTTTTCAGTTCCTATTTTAAGCCAAGTCTGGACTATCTGGTCGAAAACATCAATAAAGACGGCGGAATCAACGGCCATGCCGTAGAACTTATCTATAAGGACGATCAGGGAGATCCTACGATTGAGGCTTCCGCACTGGCAGAAGTGTTGGACGAAAACGTATGCGCCGTGATCGGACCGTTTATGGACGCCTGTGGGCCTGTTGTTGCACAGTGGGCGGAGACAAACCATATTCCGGTATTTATGTGCTGTGCACTTGCAACGGATGTGGGATTTGATAATCAGTCGGATTATGTATTTACGGCGGGCGCCAGCGCCTGGTCATGGTCGAAGGTATATGCGAATGCGGTAAAGGAAAAGGGATATAAGAGCGTGTACTTCCTGGGCAATTCGGGAAGCGTTCCGGATAATGTACGGGATTATTTCTGGCAGGAGATCGAGAATCTTGGTATAGAAGTGGAGAACGCAGGTGAGATCCGTCTGAGCGGATCGGAGACGGATCTTACGTCCGTGATCACCGGCATCATGTCTTCGGGAGCGGACTGCGTTGTTTCTTCTTTGACAGGCGGCCCTGCGATCACGTTCCTGCAGCAGGGAAATCAGATGGGGCTTTTTGACACCTGCACATTGCTTGGAGTGTATATCAATGATTCGGATCATACGGATTCCGTGGGAGATGCATATCCCGTTGGCAGTGTGTATTCCATTACCTGGTTCCCCATCAGCTTTGATTTTGCGGCGGACAGTGCGCAGGATATTTACAGCCGTTCGGACAATGTAGTGCCGAACAGCGGCGGACTGACATTCTATTATGCTCTGGATACGATTGCAGAAGCGCTCGGCACATTGAGCTATGAGGAAGGGTATGACGGCGACGCACTGGTAAAAGCGGTGGAGAACACAAAGTGTGAATCGCTGTTCGGTGAAATTTATTATACGACATATAATCATCAGCTGATATTCCCGCTCTATCTGACGAATACGGCAATGAATGATACGTACGGTATGGCTCTGCCGGATCAGAACGATTACAAAGAGTACGGCGTGGAATGTTATCCCACGGAGGAAGAATGGGAAGCCGAGAGACAAAGGCTTGGTAAGTAACTGAAAGGACTGTCTGAAGATTAAAAATATTGTGCGCCGCAGCGTAAGGTGCCGTGGCGCACAATAGACAGGGAGGTATATTTTGAGCGTTTATTTGTATCAGGCTTTAATGGGACTGAGTTCGGGATTGCTGTATTTTCTGACGGCGGCAGGTATGGCTATCATTGTTTCGGGATTAAATGTGATCAATTTCGGACAGGGAGCGTTCTGTATGTTCGGGACATTGCTGTGCTACAGTGCTTACCGCATAACGGGATCGTTCTTTCTGGGGCTGCTTGCGGCGATCGTGATATCAGGCATCTTCGGGGGATATGTGACAGAGGCGATGCTCAGGCCGATCTACAAACGTCCGGCATTATTCCAGTTGCTGCTGACGATGGGTGTGGGCTATATTCTGCAGGACTTTTTTCTGCTGGCTTGGGGAAATACAATGGTGACCGCCAGCATTCCCAAAGCGCTGAATTTCAGGATTAATCTGTTTGGAATGCCGTTTCCGTTTTATTATATATTTCTGATCATCATCAGTCTGTGTATTTGTACGGTTATGCTTTATGTGTTTAAGAAAACGAAGATCGGCATGATCTTCCGGGCGATCATTACAAACAGGGAAATGGTGGACTGTATGGGAATCAACGTGAAAGCCATGAATTCCCTGATGTTTATGGCAGGCATCTCTCTTACGGCGCTTGCCGGCGCGCTGAATCTGCCTGTCACAGGGACGCAGACGGCTGCGGAGTCTCCAGTACTTTTTACGGCAATGGCGGTTTTAATCATCGGTGGGATCGGAGAGATTAGAGGTGCGTTTATCGGTGCGCTGATCGTGGGAATGTGCATGTCTTTTGGCGCAATGTTTTTTTCGCAGTATTACAGTCTGATCCCGTGTCTTTTGATGGTACTGGTCCTTCTGATCAAGCCGGAAGGTATCTGCGGAAAGAAGATAGAAGCAAAGTAGGGGGAGCGACATGTTACTGAAAATTTATAGAAAAGATCTGGCGGTCGGAGCGGCTGTTATAGTGGTATTTTTGATTCTGTCATGGATACTGCCGGTGAAAAGCAGTTTTCTGCTCTCGCGTATCCTGATCATGATGCTGTTTGGGACGGCGGTTAATATAATGTTTGGCTACAGCGGGATGATCGCTTTCGGGCAGGCGATGTTTTTGGGGTTCGGCGCGTATTCTTTTGTTATCCTGCTGTCCGGATTTCAGATGCCGTATTTTTTGGCAATCGCGGCGTCTGTTGGGATGACGATCCTTTTTGGATATCTGATCAGCATACTGGTTTTGAGGGTACAGGCACTGACGCTGGGAATGTTGTTTATGGGAATGAATCTGCTGTTGTACAATGTGGCGAATTATGTGCCCTGGCTTGGCGGCGGCGTGGGAATTTCCTGTGCGTGCCGTCCCGGATTTGCGCAGGATGACAAATCTTTTATGGTATTTACACTGGTTGTTGTAACGGTTTGCTTTGGAATAATGTTTGTGATCCTCCATTCACCGTTTAATCAGATCATAAAGGGAATCAGGGAGAATGAGATGCGGCTTACCTATCTCGGCATTGATACAAAACGGGTGAAACAGTTGACGATCGTGATTTCCAGTACTTTCTGCGGTATTGCGGGAATACTTTATGCGATGCTCAATTCCGGCGCATATGTCACATATCTTGACACAAATATTTCCATCCAGGGGCTTACAATGTGCCTTCTCGGCGGTATGTTCACATTTTGGGGACCATCCATCGGGGCGACGGTGATCACGTTTGTAAATGTCTATATAGCGGGAAAAACCGTTTACCATCGATTTATCCTGGGTATGATCCTTATTCTGATTATTTACTTTTTTCCGGGTGGAGTGCTCGGGCATAGCGGTGATGAGAGAGGACGCGTAAAAAACTTTTTCGGAAGGCTGAGAAGCACCGGGATGGGAGGGGAACATGAGTGAACTTTTACGGACCGAAAAACTGACGCGGGATTTCGGGGCTCTGCGGGCGGTAAACGAAGTGGATTTTTCGGTGGAGAGAGGCGAAGTGAGAAGTTTGATCGGTTCAAACGGGGCAGGGAAATCGACATTTCTTGATCTGGTCATTCATAAGACAACGCCCACCGCCGGAAAAGTTCTGTTTGACGGGGAAGATATCACCGATTTGGCGCCTCATATGATTGTGAGAAGAGGAATGGGGCGCTGCTTTCAGATCAGTAAGTTTTTTCCGAATCTTACGGTATTTGAAAATATCCAGATTCCCTGTATCCATAACGGAAATATGGCCTACAGTATGTTGAAAAGCGCAAAGGGCAGGTATAAGGAGCAGGTGCAGCAGCTTATGGAAGCGGTAGGGATTCAGGATTCTGCGAATAAATTTGCCGGCAATATCTCCTACGGCGATCAGAGGCGTCTTGAGATTGCTATCACACTGGCAACACAGCCAATCATGCTTTTGCTGGATGAACCTACTTCCGGCGTGGCGCGTAAGGAAGGTTATATGCTGATGGAGCTGGTTGTGGATCTGGCAAGGAAAAGAGATCTGACGGTTGTATTTATCGAGCATGATATGGATATTGTATTTCATTATTCAAATACTATTTCGGTATTGCATTACGGGAAGCTGATAGCGACCGGTAAACCGCAGGAAATCAGGGATAATGAAGAAGTACAGGCAGCTTATCTGGGAGGTTTGGCGTGACAGACAAAAAATACGGGCTTTGGAAAGGGCGTGGTTATTGATATGATTTTACAACTGGAGAATCTGGAAGCGGCTTATGGAATGAGCCAAGTGCTGTTCGGCGTGAATCTGAATGTCAGAGAGCAGCAGGTGACCTGCCTTCTGGGAAGAAACGGTGTGGGGAAATCTACAACGATCAAAACGATCATGGGAGTGCTCAGGCCGAAGATGGGAAGCGTCAGGTATAGAGAGCAGGAGATAGGGGGAATGGCGCCGAATAAAATAAATCGGCTTGGTATCGCCTATGTACCCCAGGGCAGGCAGGTATTTCCGACGCTGACAGTGCGGGAAAATATTATATTCGGAGAAAGAAAACCAAAGGGGGACAGAGCAAAAATCTGGGCGCTGGAAGATATTTATCAGTTGTTTCCCAGACTGAGAGAGCGGCAGGACTTTATGGGGGACCGGATCAGCGGAGGAGAACAACAGATGATGGTGATAGCCCGGGCGCTGATGCAGAATCCGGACCTGCTTCTTTTGGATGAGATATGCGAGGGACTTGCCCCGATTGTTGTGCAGGAACTGGCGGCTGTGATTCCGGAACTGTGCAGGCAGGGGGTATCCGTGTTGCTTGTGGAGCAGAGCGCAAAGTTTGCGCTGGAAGTGAGTTCTTTCTGCTGTATTATGGAGAAAGGTGCAGTGGTATACGGCGACGAGACTAAAAATATCAGTGACGAAGTTTTCAGAAAATACATGGGGACGTAGGAATGAGTATGGATGAGATGAGGCTTTATATCATGAACTGCGGAAATATGATCACACCGGAAGGAAACGTTCTTGCTGCGCTTAATACCGGGCAGTTGAAACTGGTTATTCCCGTGCCCGTCTATCTGCTGGCACATCCAAAGCAGGGACTTGTACTTATTGACACGGGGTTTAGGTATGAACATATCCCGGATGAAATGAAAATGAATATTGCGTGGTCGCCTCTTTTGAGAATCCGTACTCAGATAAGCAGGCAGGGGTATGATCCGGATGATGTAAAACATGTTTTACTGTCCCACCTCCATTTTGACCATGCTGGTCAAATGATGGATTTTCCGAAGGCGGTATTTCATATGAGAAAAAGCGAATGGGAAGATGCACTGCCACCCTCAAGACCGGACTATTTTGAGTGTGATTATAAAGAAGCGCATACCTTACGGTTTGAATATATTCCGGAAGAGAAAGACCAGGATATTTTCGGAGACGGTTCGGTAATAAGCATGGCAACGCCAGGACATTCAAAAGGACATTCTTCCTTTATTGTATCCATGCCGAACTCAGGGAAGTTTCTTCTGGCGATGGATGCGGCGCATCTGCCTCAGTATATGGAAGATACAAAATTTTTTGCGGACTCAAAAGATCCGGCGGGCTGTATACGTTCCGTGGAGAAATTGAAAAAGCTGCAAAAGGAGTGTGTCCGCACCATCTATGGACATGATCCGGCGGGCTTTTCGGGGCTGAAAACAGCACCTGATTACTATGATTAATAATTTGGAAGGAGTGACGAAAAATGCCGATGAAAAAGACGTTAAGGCAGTTGTTGGCCGAAGAAAAATGCATACTTGCACCGGAAGTGTATGATTGTGCATCAACCATGACGGTGGAACAGTGCGGGTATAAGGCAACGGTTTTAAGCGGGGCGGAGTTAAGCCTTGCGCTGAAGGGAGTCCCGGATCTGGGGATTCTCAATATAGAGGAGGTGATTCAGGCGACGGATCGTATTTGCAGCTTTTCTTCTCTGCCGATGGTGGTGGATCTGGAGAACGGATACGGACCGGCGCTGACAGCCGCATATAACTGTAAACGGATAGCAAAAGCGGGAGCCGGCGGAATTATACTGGTTGATTCACCGGAGGTGAGGATCGGTGATGCGCTTCCGCTGAAAGAGGCGGTTGAAAAAGTGTGTGCCTGCGCGGATGCCCTGAAAGGGACTGACTGCATTTTGGTGGCGCGGACGGATGTGCCGACGCTGGAGGAAGCAATGGAGCGCTGTGTGGCATATCGGGAGGCAGGCGCAGATATGACACTGGTATTTATGATCAATGATATTCCGCCGGCGGAGCGGTTTACGGCATGTAAAAAGATAGCGGAAGTGGATAAGGGATGGAAATGGTACCCGGACCTTGGCTGTCACAACGGTAAATCGGATGTAACATTGGACGAAATAGCGGAGTATGGATTTAACTTTGTGGGCATTCATTATCTGCTGAGCAGTGCACTGACTGCCATGCTGGATGCGGGGCGGCAGAATTTTATCAATCAGAATAATGTGTATGCGACGGAAACCTATACGGAGGATGCCATAGGTTCTCCCGAGCTGCTTGACAACTGGTATCACTTTGAAAAACAGTATGTGGACGATCCGAAGCTGCGTTATCGGTGGCCTTACGGGTACCACATCCGAAACAGGGGATTTGAAGAAAAAAACAGAGTTGACAGGAGATATGGAAGATGAAAACATTGGTATCATTTTTCGGGGAACGGTCGGAATTGTTTCAGGAACTGAATGAGAGAGCCGCGGCATACGCGAAGATGAAAGATATTGAATTTATATGGGCGCCTCAGAACCCGTTTGATGCGGATAGTGTGGTGAGGCACTTAAACAATGCGGACGCAGGGCTTATTGATGTAGAACCTTATTCCGATGAGATTTTTGACAAAATGAATGGCAGGTGCCGGCTTCTGATACGCTTTGGGGTTGGTTTTGATAAGGTGGACCTTCCGGCGGCAAGCAGGCATGGTATCTGTATTACACGGACCACAGGGGCAAATAAAACCGGCGTGGCGGAGATGGCTCTGATGCAGATCCTTGCATCGCGCAGACAGGTTATGGCCAACCGGAAGACCGTGGAAGCCGGTGTCTGGGTAAAAAATATAGGGCGTGAACTGATCGGGGCGAAAGTCGGTATTCTGGGATTTGGCAATATCGGGATGGAGCTTGCCAAACTCCTTTCGGGTTTTCGCTGTGAAATCCTGGCATATGATAAATATCAAAATAAGGAGGCGGCAGAGCATCTGGGAGTCAGATTTGCGGATCCGGATGAGATTTTTACTTCCTGTGATGCGATCAGCGTCCATCTGCCCTACTGTGCGGAAACGCACCATGTGATTGATGGGGAAATGCTTGCTAAAATGAAAAAGGAGGCAGTGATTGTCTGCACGGCGCGGGGGAATATAATAGATGAGGATGCGCTGTATGAGGTGCTGAAAGAAAAGAGGATAGGCGGAGCGGGACTTGACGTCTATGCGCAGGAGCCGCTCTCATGCTCCTCCCCTCTGATAGGTCTTGACAATATCATACTTACCCCTCATGTATCGAGTCAGACATATGAATCGCTGTGGTATACATATAAGAAGGCAATCGACATTATGGCGGATTTTTATAACGGGAATGAACTTGACGAAAGTGACCTGCTGAATCCTGATTATCTTAAGTACCGCTGATTGTCGGAAATTCACGGAAGGAGGAAAAACATGGTACGGGAAAGAGATCAAAAAAATTATGAGAGGAAACCGAGCCCTTTTCATGGGAATGGTGAAATTCTGGTCAGACAGCTTCTGGAGGGAAGGGAAGAAATGTATCAGGCGGGAAGGTTTTTCGGGCATACAACAATTTTTCCCGGCTCTTCCATCGGATATCACGTACATCAGAAAGAATCGGAGACCTATTATATTTTGAGCGGAACGGCAAAATTTAATGATAACGGTACGATGAAAATGCTGCATGCGGGCGATATTGCTTTTACTGCGGCGGGAGAAGGACATGGCATCGAAGCCGTGGGAAATGAACCGGTGGAACTGATCGCATTGATTTTGGATGATAAAAGAGATGCGGGAGAGGGAACAAGAGTATAATGGCAGTAACAGTTCAGCATATAAAAATGTGTGATGGGAAAATAGATTCACGTATGGGGCTTGTAGGAAGATAAAGATTCGGGTATAGTTGTTTTATATGGATGAGCAATAAAATTTTCCCGATCCTGTCGGCTTATGAGTGATGCAGTTTCAGGGGATACGGAGAATTTCATTGTCTGAGTGCATCAAAACAAAAACAGGAGGGGCTGCATGAAATATTATCTTGGACTGGACAACGGGGGAACGGCGACAAAGGCGGCGGTCTTTGACGAAAACGGAACGGAGCTGGCGACAGCCGGCATGGACACGGCGATGCTTGTGCCGAGGGCAGGGTTTACCGAGCGGGATATGGATGAGATGTGGGAGGCAAATTGCCAGGTGATCAGGAACGCGCTGGAGAAGGCGAAAGTGAGCGGAGATCAGATCGCCTGCGTGGCTGTCTGCGGCCACGGTAAGGGGCTCTATTTATGGGGAAAGGACGGACGCCCTGTGCGAAACGGTATTATCTCCACGGACAACCGTGCCTGGAATTATCCTGTGAAGTGGAAAAAGGACGGGACGGAGGAGAAAGTTTTTGCCCGTTCCTGCCAGCATATTTTAAGCAGCCAGCCGGTATCGCTGCTGGCGTGGCTGAAAGATAATGAACCGGGAGTGATCGAAAAGACGCAGTGGATCTTTGCCTGCAAGGATTATGTGCGGTTTCGGCTGACGGGGGAAGCGTTTGCGGAACGGACGGATTACTCCGGCTGCAATCTGGTCAATCTCCGCACCGGGGAGTACGATCCGGAACTCCTTGGGCTCTTCGGGCTGTCCGGGTGTATGGAAAAACTTCCGCCCCTTCGCTATTCTACGGATATCTGCGGCTATGTGACGAAGGAGGCCGCGGAAAAGACAGGATTAAAGGAAGGGACGCCGGTGGCGGGCGGTGCTTTCGATATCGATGCCTGTGCGGTGGCGGTGGGCGTTACGGATGAAGAACATCTCTGCATGATAGCGGGTACCTGGAGCATCAATGAATATATCGGAAGAGAACCGGTGACGGATGGAAGCGTGATGATGAATTCCTTTTTCTGTCTGCCGGGGTATTATCTTGTGGAGGAGTGCAGCCCCACTTCGGCGGGGAATAACGAGTGGTTTATGAAAACGCTGCTGCCGGAGCTGCGGGAGGAATGCCAAAAAACCGGAAACAATATTTATGAACAGATGAATCAGTGGGTGGGGGAAATTCCGCCGGAGGAGTTTACGCCAATCTATCTGCCGTTTCTGATGGCAAGCAATGTACACCCTAACGCCTGCGGGAGTTTTGTGGGTATCAGCAACTTCCATACAAGAAAGCACCTTCTCAGGAGCGTGTATGAAGGAGTGACTTTCTGTCACAGGTATCATCTGGAAAAACTGCTTAAGACCAGAAAAGAGCCGCCCAAATCCATCCGGCTTGCGGGAGGTGCGGCGCGCTCGCCCATGTGGACGCAGATGTTTGCGGATGTGATGAAGCTGCCGGTGGAGAGTGTAGAGGTGAATGAGACAGGCGCCTTCGGCTGCGCTTTGATCGGCGCGGTGGCGTGCGGAGATTATAAAGACGTAGGAGAGGCGGCGGATCGTATGTGCAGGATTTCCAAACCGGTGCTTCCTGATCCGGCGCGGTCAGCCGTTTATGATGAGAAATACCGGTTGTACTGTAAGACGATAGAATCTTTAGACGGGCTCTGGGATTCCATACAGGCGTATCGGGATAAACATTGAGAGGAGACGCAGCAGTTTATTCAGTTAAGAATTATCCTACCATGAGGAAAATAAAATGCTCCGTCGCCACGCTTCCGCTCGATAAAAAGCGCGAAAAGACCTCGCTAAGTGCCGGCGCTTTTTAACGGGCTCCTTGAGCATTTTATTTCCCTCACGGAAATTTATTTATTTTATACCAGAAAAATATTTCAGCGTTAAGCCGTCTCATTCGGATCGGATGCTTCGGAATAGGAAATAACCGCATCATTCTTTTTCATAAACAGTAAACCGAAAGAGCCGGGACCGCAGTTGGAGGCTACGGCGGAAGAGGCTTTCTGCAAGTATACCCGTTCAAAAGGACAATATTGCTGCACCAGAGACCGGATATAGCGCAGCTTTTCCTCATTCATGCCGACATATGTGATAAACAGGACGCGGCGGTCAATATTCCTGGAGTTAATCAGCATTTTTTTGACGTAATGTCTGGCAACATGTGTAAAATTGCCGATTGCCATGCCGCTTACGACCATTTTGCTCTGGCGGAGCCGGATGATCGGGTGGAGCAGCAGCGCATCACAGAGAACCTGTATTCGTTTGGGAATCTTTCCCGCCTGACACATCATATGGGTGCTGTCAAGGATGGAAGTAGAGGAAATATAGCGCCTTAAGTCTTTCACGGTAAGGATAATTTCCGCTTTCGGGGCATGCTTTTCCGCCATGGAAGCGGCGTATAAAACGCAGAGCCCCATACCGCCGGAAAGATGCCCGGAATCCAGTACGGTGACGTTCTCAAAGGATTTTGCCGCTTCAAGAGCATTGTGATATCCCTGACCGGCATGCTTTGCCATTGTAATATGAATGACGTTTTGGGCTTCGGTCAGCTTCTGGGCAAAAAATCTTTCATAATCCTCCACTTCCGGCGCCTGGGAGATACATTCTCTTCCGGAAGCCACAAGAGAGAGCAGCTCGTCGGCTTTTAATTCGATGCCGTCCAGGAACCGGCCTTCCTCGGTGCGGATATAGTAAGGGCATACGGAAATGCCGAACTCTTTTATCAGGGATTCCGGCAGGTCGCATACACTGTCGGTTGTAACAATAAGAGAGTGCCGCTGCGCCTGTTCAAAGATAAGCACGTCCTTTGCGATCTCCGCCTGAATACTTTCCTCATTGAGCGTTACCAGTTCTTTTGGCAGGATGCTCAGAACGGCAGCCTCCAACAGAGCGCCGCTGACCGGTTTTGCCAGATAGCCGCTGAAACCTTCCTTCCGATACAGAAGCTGGTTGTTGCTGCCGGCATTGGCTGTGAGTGCGATCACGGGTACATTCTGGCACAATCCGCCGGGCTGGCTGCGCAGAGCGTGAAGGCATTCGATACCGTCCATTTCCGGCATCAGATGATCCATCAGGATAGCATCATAATGCAGATTCTGTGTCAGCTTCAGGCATTCGGCACCGGAGGAAGCCGTGTCGATCTGAACTTTTGTCTCTGTCAGGAGCTTTCGCACCACTTTCAGGTTCATGTCATTATCGTCTACTACCAGGATATGTGCTTCCGGTGCCTCGAAACTCTGTCTGTAGTGTTCCCCGTCATGTATTTTGGCACGGGATGCCAGTGTGAATGTTCCCAGTTCCTGATCATCCACAATATCCTGCTCCAGCATAACCAGGAAGGTGGAGCCTTTGGTATAGACACTGTTGACGCTGATCTCTCCGCCCATAAGTTCCACAAGCTGGTGGACAATGCTGAGTCCTAAACCGGTGCCTTCGATATGGCGGTTTTTTTCTTCATCCACCCTCTTAAATGCATTAAAGATATAGGGGATATTTTCCTTTTTAACACCAAGCCCGGTGTCCTCCACGGAATACCAGACGCGCACTCTGTTCAGCGTCAGGCGCTCACAGCGGACGGAAAGTGTGATGGAGCCCTGGCTGGTATATTTTACGGCGTTATTGAGCAGATTGATCAGAACCTGCTTGATGCGCACTTCATCGCCGCAGAGCATACTGGGGATCGAGGAGTCCACATGCAGCCGAAAGTCCAGCCCTTTTTCTTTTGCCTTAATCCATATCATATTGACAATTTCGGAAAACAGAGCCCCTGTTTCGTAGGAAACGTTAATAATCTCCATTTTCCCCGACTTGATCTTGGAGATATCCAGAATGTCGTTAATGAGGGTGAGCAGCATTTTACTGGCACCCTGAATATTTCTTGCATTTTCAGCCACATCATCGGAAATATCTCCCCGCAGGATAATCTCGTTTAACCCGATAATCGTGTTGATGGGGGTGCGGATTTCATGGCTCATGCTGGAGAAAAAGTGATTTTCCGCCTTGTTCAGTTCTTCAATCTCTTTTTTCTGCCGTACCGATAATTCGTTTTCCTCTTCATAGAGCTTCTGCAGAAACAGAAGCATGATACTGGTCAGCAGCCCGACTAAAATAACGGAAGTGGCGGAGTCAAAAAAGGAATGGCGCTGTGTATTGGTGGCGACAAGTTCCGGGAAGCGGAAAGCGATGTAATAACAAAGCAGCGTCTCCGCACTGCAGAGCAGGAAAAAGATGCCTTTTCGCCTGCCTTCAAGAGTAATGCTGATATAAATAAAACAGAGCACAAACCACTCGGGCATACCACTGTAAAATCCGCCCGCCGTAAAAAAGCTGAAAGGGAAAAGCAGGAGAAGAAGCACGGAGATCGCCGTGGCTCCTCCGTGAATGCAGTTCTTCCGGATGCTGAATTTTACAATGGATGCTATACATACAAGGCTTGCCGCCAGGATCAGAAGATTGATAAAATTCCTGCCCATGGGAAGGATAATAATCAGCGAGACCATACAAATGCCCGTAACGATGCGGAACATACGCTCTTTCAGGCTGATTCTGTGATCAGAGATCGTTTCGATCCATTTTTTAAACACCTGGTGTTTCCTCCTGTTTTTTATGATAAGGATAAGTTATCCATTTTTCAGGATGTTTCCTGCAGTCCGGCAATGTGTTCGCATACTTTATCATAGAGAGAGAGCAGCAGCGGGTGATTTTGCCGGATATATGCCTCATCCGCTTTTTTACCTGCCAGTTCCAGTGCTTTCGCCTGTTCCGACAGCTTTTCCGCGCCGATGGTCAGCGATGTGCTTTTTAAGGCATGGACCTTGATCGCATAATCCGCCCAGACGGCAGCGTCATACAGGGAGATAATTTCGGCCTTTTTCTCCTCGGCCTGTGAACAAAACATTTCCAGCATTTCCAGATAAAAATCCTCTTCTCCGCCGCAGTAATCCAGCCCCATCTCGATGTTGATGCCGATTTGTGCCAGAGAGTCAAAGGAGAGGGACGGCGGGGCATCGCTGCCGGAGGTATCCGAAGGAGCCGGTTTCGCCAAAGTATCCGAATCGGAGGGGGCTGCCGGAGCATCTGAGGGAGCCGGTTTCGCCGGAGTATCCAAAGCGGAAGATTCCGCCGGAGCGTCCGAAGGTTCCCATTCCCGGGAAGAAACCGGGGATTCGGATGAGGTTTTATACTGAATATGGTTCTTTGGCAGTACTTTGCGCAATACCCGCTCTAAAACGGAGCGTTCAATGGGCTTGGGTATAAATTCCGTGAATCCTTCATGCCGGAACATTTCTCTTGCGCCGCTGACCGTGTTTGCCGTCAGAGCGATAATCGGCAGATCCTGATAGATGCCGTTTTCCATCTCACGGATTTTCCTTAAAGTCTGTACACCGTCAAAACCGGGCATCATATGGTCAAGGAAAACAATGTCGTAGGTAGTATCGGCACATCGCTCTACGGCTTCTCTGCCGCTTAAGCAGGTGTCCACCTGTATTCCGTAGCTGCCTAAAACTCCTTTTGCAACGACCAGGTTCATCTCTTCGTCATCCACCGCAAGAACACGGACTCCCGTACAGGAAAAAGGCTTGCGGCCTGCGGCCTGTGCTTCATCAAAGTCATTTTTCGTCGCTTCCCCATTTAAAAGGTTCACCACGGAAAGGGCAAAGAACGGTTTGCGGATCAGCAGCATCTTACTGTCTTTATCCGGTATAAAATCTCTTTCCGCGATCACTATGATCCGGATGGAGGCGTCAAGTTCTTCATAATAAGAGCGGTTCTCTTCATATTCGGACTGGGCAATAAATATATGAGTCAGCGCGTAGCTGCGCATCAGCTTCTGCAGCCCTTCCAGGTTGTGTGCCTGGTGCCCCTGAATACCAAGTCCCTCCATCATATGCCGCAGCATATCGTCATAGTATCTGCGCACTTCATCGCTGCCGTATCTTTCCGGGCGGAAATAGCATGCGACACAAAGCTGTTCCGCATGGGAAACAACCATGGAAGGCGTATCATCCTCCACACCCTGGGGGATGACAATATGGACCTGGAGGCCTTCCTGTCCCTTGCTGTCAAAATGGATAAAACCGCCCATGGCATGAAGCAGTCCCCGGGCAATGGGAAGCCCCAGCCCCAGTCCGCCTGCAAAGCGGCTGCTTCCCGAATCGGCCTGATAGAAATCATCGCATATTTTGGTAAGCTGAGAGCCGGTCATACCGATTCCGGTATCATACATATCAATGGTAAGATTGACACCGTAGCTTTCCTTTCTGAAACCGACGCAGATGTTGATGCCTCCCTCCTCCGTAAATTTGATGGAATTTTCCATCAGAATTTTCAGAACATGGGAGATTTTTTCGGCGTCTCCGATCAGGACAGCCGGTATCCGGGGATCAATATCAAACACCATTTCCAACTGATGGCGGTTGCTCTGCATGGCGGTCATGGTAATCACGTCATTCAGGAGGGAAGTGATCATATACGGTTCCCATGCGGGAGTCAGCGTACCTTCCACGATCTCCGTATAGTCCAGCATATTATTAATCTGGTTTGAGAGACGCTTGCCCGCCAGTTGTATGGAGTGCATATCTTCCCGAACTTCCGGGGAGATGTCTTTTTCTAGTATGACTTCGCTGATCCCCAGCACCATATTGATGGGGGTTCTGAGTTCGTGGGACACGTTGGATAAAAATTCGGCGTTCTGCCGCCCGGCGGTCTCCAGTTCCGTAAGCATATCCGTCTGCTTTTTCTGATCATCCAGTCTTTTGTTGATCCGGTATATGGCTATTGCCATGGCGCCCGCCACAACGGTAGAGCCGAACCCCAGCCGTGCCAGGTTTTGCGGGCTCATAATATAAGTGATGGTGCGTAAAATAAAAAAATGGTACAGTAATTCCAGCAGATACAGACCGACTGTCATATAGAGCAGGATCTTTTTGTCAAACATGGAAAATACCAAAAGCAGCATACAGGCTACGGCAGGGATGTCGTAGAGGATAATATTATGTACGCCAAAGAAAAAAAAGCCGACCATCAACAGGCCTGCGCATAAAGCCTCATAAAATGATTCGGTACCGATTCTCCCGATATGGAGAATCCATACAAGGGAATTGCCGGTCACAATAATGGGAACCATCCATGGTTCCCAGGACATGGCAATGGTAATCAGCATCAGCATGACGCCGAATATGGTAACAATACCTGCCAGAAGCAGGTGTATGCTTGTTTGTCCTTTTGCTCTCATGCCTTCTCCAATCCCAGTGCAACCCGTTTTAACAGTTCCTGGGGAGGAAAGGGTTTTTTCAGGTAATTGACAGCCCCCAGCTTTATCGCATTTCGTACATCGTCTTCATCCCCGGACGCCGTTAAGAAAATAACGGGAACATCAGTGGAAGACTCTTTCATACGTTTAAACGTTTCAATTCCGTCCATTTCCGGCATTGCGATATCAAGGAGGATCAGGTCGATATTTTTGCCTTTGATCTGATCAAGCGCTTCCTTTCCCGAGCCGGCAAGAATAACTTCATATTCCGCTTTTAAAATTCTCTCTGCCCTTCTTAAATTCATGGTATCGTCATCTACGACTAAAATCCGTTTTTGCATGGTTGCCTCCTTATCTTCAAGGGAAATCTGATGGATTCCCACAAAGTTTATTTTAAAATAGGAATGTGATAAAGTCAACAGTTACAGGTGTTATGTCATGGTTGGGATTGAGCCGGGGATGTGGCGGTA
>OFEY01000964.1_pt1 | contig 20910 bp, 26 predicted proteins | sample 1521251 | NCBI WGS metagenome assembly OFEY01 (sample SAMEA3504100, study PRJEB24116) | mouse gut metagenome | biome: mouse gut; feature: mouse-associated habitat; material: faeces | place: Denmark | collected 2011
AACAGGAAGGAGCAGCAGCTATGAGAAAAATGAAGAAGATCAACGGGTTCCTCGTCGTGCGGTTCAACGACCGCGAGAAGCAAGGCTACCCCCAACTCGGGAGCTTCGGCGTTATCGACGCGGAGCTCTACACCGGGAGCATCGACGTCGACCTGGACGCCTTCGAGTATAACGACGCGGACACGATCGAGGTCGCCGTCGAACAGGCCCGGGGGCTGAACGCCGAGCAGGACTACAGTGACGAGCCCCCGGTCTGCACCGTCGTCGTGGAGACCCCCGAGGAGGTCAAGGAGGAGACGGTCGAGCCCGCCCTCCTCGTCAATGGGATGAAGGCGAAGCTCAAGACGCAGATCAAGAGCAAGGGTTTCCCCTACATCGACCCCCGGACGGCGGCGCACGAGCTCGCCGGGTACAAGACCGCGCTCTATGACCTGGGCCTCCTGGACGAGGACGACAAGGTCACGGAGCTGGACATCTTCGGGGCAGCGTGTGAGACGGTCTCGGACGACGGGCACCGGGTCGAGGTCATGCTCCCCAGCAAGGCGGGGCTCGCGATCTTGAGCCCCCACGACTTCGAGGAGGGGGAGACTTTCACGAACTGCACCGTCCAGACGCTCAAGTGTCGCCGTTGCGGGATGGAGAGCTTCGCGTGGAGCAAGGAGCCGAGCCCGGAGCAGGAGGAGGCCCTCGCCTATGTGTGCGACGAGGTTTGTAAGTTCCGGGAGGGCCGGACGCAGGAGGAGCTTGACGCCATTTGTGAGAAGTGCAAGGTCGAGCGGTGGGCCCAGAGCCGGGCCCAGAAGCCGGAGCCCCCGGCGAAGGACACCTTCACCAACCTCCCCGACGAGCTCAAGAACGAGCGCGTCACGCGGAGGGTGTACGCCCTGGGCCTCGTCCTGGGCGAGGACTGTCCGGGGAATGACTGCATCATCTATCGGAACGTCTTCAACATGGCCCGGGAGCTGGACGACGCCATCGACGAGCTGGACTCCACCGCCGCCCGAGCGGCGCTCCGGCGAGAGCTCCGGGAGCGGGTGAAGGAGCTCCGGGAGATGTACCTCGAGAACTACGCCATCCAGCAGTTCAAGGAGGGGATGCAGCCGTGAAGCCGACCGTCACGATGCAGGAGGCGCGGGCGTTCATGGGGGAGCTCCGGCGCGAGCTCCTCCGGCAGAAGCGGGCGGTCGGCGACCCCCGGGCCCCTATGCGGGCCCGACCCGGGCAGGAGGAGGCGTTCGAGAGAGTGGAGGCGAACCTCGCGAGGGCGGACTTCATTCTCAAATTCCTTGAGATGGAGGCCCTCCGCAAGGCGAAGCGGAAGACGGTCAGAGCCGTCGACGCGCTGCTGGACGGGCTCATCGTCTTCGGCCTTGCCTCCGCCACCATGCTGGGGGTCGCAGCCGCCGCCGTGCTGCTGAACTTCCCCTCGTCCGCCGTCCAGGCGACGGCGATCGCCGGGGTCGGCGTGGCCCTGGCCCGGGCGGTCGCCCGGAAGTAGCTCTAAGAGACAGTTCACAGGAAGGAGGACAGCGATGAAACGCAAAAACGGAAAGCTCACCCCGTTCGGGAAGCTCGTCGTCAAGGCCCTCACCGACCAAGACATGACGAGGACGCAGCTCGCCGACACGATCGGGACGTCGCCGCAATACTTGAGCTATATCCTCTACGGCGTCCGCTCGGGTGAGAAGTACGTCCCGGCGATCGTCGCGGCCCTCTCCCTCGACCCCCGCAAGGTCGAGAAGGCCATCGCAGCATAACAGCAGGAAGGAGGGAGCGAGGTGTCGGACGTGTTCATCGGTCTCGAGGAGGCCGCAGCCTTTGAGGGGGTCGCATACGACACTTTTCAAAAGCGCGTGAAGCGCAACCCGCAGCAGTTCAGGACGAAGGCACAGCCCCGCGAGGGCGGAGGAAAAGATCAGGTCATGATCTCCGTCTCCTCCCTCTCCACGAAGGGGCGCAAGGCGTGGAAGGCCGCGCAGAAGGTAGACGGGAGGGATGTCATCATAGACAAGCGAACAGACGCGGCCCCCTGGTATGTCGGGGCCGACCTCAATCACTTCATCGAAGGGGACGGGGGGAAGCGGAAGAAGGCATACTACGAGGCCGTCGAGCTCGCCGCCCGCGTCCAGGACTTCATCGACTACGACGGCCCCGACCGCACGGCCTACGCCGAACGCTACGCCCTGGGCCTGGGCGTAAGCCTCCCGACGCTCTACCGCTACGTCGACAACATCCTCAAGGCGAACGCCTGGGCGCTCAAGCTGGAACGGGAGGACGGGCAGAACCGGGACTACTTCCGGGCCCTGGCCCTATGCAGGAAGCCCCGGGAGAAGGCCACCTTCCCCAGCCTCACGGACGAGCAGCGGGCGGTCATTGAGAATATTTGGTTCGACCGCCGCTTCGCCGCCAACCTGGGCACCCTCGAGATGCTTTACGAGCGGTTCGAGGAGATCGCGGAGGGCCGGGGATGGGAGGACTACCCCAGCATCAAGACGGTCGCCCGCTACGTCAAGCACCTCATGGACAACCGGGGCGCGGCATCGGCCCGCTACCTCGCCGCCAACGGCTCGCGGGAGTGGAAGAACAAGATGATGCTCAAGGGACGGCGGGACGCGACGAGCCTCAAGGTCATGGAGTACGTCGTCGGCGACGAGCACACCTTCGATCTATGGGTTCAGTGGACGGCCCCGAACGGCAAGGTCAAGGCCGTCCGCCCGAAGATCGTCGCCTGGATGGACATGAAAAGCCGGGCGATCATCGGGGACGTGGCCTGTATCGACGCCAACAGTCAGACCTTGAAGGAGAGCCTTGTGAAGATGCTCTACACCACCCCCGGGGGTGTCCCCCACATCCTCCACGTCGACAACGGCAAGGACTACACGGCCCAGACCATGACGGGCCAGAGCCGGAAGAAGCGGAACATCGAGTTCGAGTTCGACGCCGAGACCGTGGGCTTCTATCAGTCCATCGGCATCGAGGAGGTGGGGCGCTCCCTCCCATATCAGCCGTGGGACAAACCCATCGAGCGCCTGTTCCTGACCGTGTGCTCCAAGTTCTCGAAGTGGTTCGAGAGCTACGTCGGAAGCCTCACAGGCTCCAAGACCTACGCGAAGCGACAGAAGGACGTCGCCGCCATGCTTGAGCGGGGGGAGCTGCTGACGATGGAGGAGTTCTTCGACCTCTGGACGAAGTGGAAGAATGAGAAGTACCACACCCGGAAGCACGGGGGCCTCAAGGAGGCGGGCGAGAAATGGCTCACCCCCATCGAGATGTTTGAGAACGGCCCCCGCTACGAGAAGGCCGCGCCGCCCCGGGAGTATGCGGCGATGCTGCTCATGAAGGCGGACAAGGCCCGGGTCTACAACTTCGGCATCAAGAAGTTCGGCACGACCTACACCGACTACGAGCTCTCTCACTACATCGGGAAGACCGTGGGCATCAAGTGGGACATCGACGACGTGACGAAGCTCTACGTCTTCGACGAGGAGGGCCGGAAGATATGCGAGGCCGTCTCCCCCGAACTGCTGGCCTTCGGGCCCCACTGTTCGCAAGCGGCCCTCGAGAAGCACCTCCGCGATCAGAGGCGGCAGGAGCGCGAAATGCGGGAAATCCTGGACAGCATGACGCGCCCCTACGAGCTCCGGGGCGAGGAGGGCGGACGGCCCTCCGACGCGGTGGGCATGATCGACCTCACGATCAAGGCGGAGCAGAGCCCGAAGCTCATCTCGCTCCCGCTGGATAAGGAATACCGGGCCGAGGCGACAAGCCGGGCCAGAAAGAAGAAGGCGTCCGGGGACGAGTTCCTCGGCAAGAAGGCAGACGACGCCCTCGCTCGCTTGAGGGCTATCAACGAATAGGAGGCACATGAAGATGGAAGTCAGGACAGCAGCAGCGGCGGAGCAGACCGCCACCTATACCCAGGGCAAGCCCCTCGCCCAGCAGATCAACGACTACCTCGCGGCTACACGGACGAGCATCGCCAACCTCGCGAACGAAATCCCGGGCTATTCCCGGCCCACGATCTCCCGCTATCTCTCCGGGAAGTACGAGGGGGACATCACCGCGATCGAGCAACTCCTCGCGGAGTGGCTGGCCCGGCGCACGGGCGAGGCCGTGGACGTCCCGGAGCGGCCCGGGAAGACCGGGCGGAAGCCCGCCTTCCTTGAGACGCGGGACGCGGTCAACGTCCTGGGCGTGTGTCAGTCCTGTCAGGAGTACATCGGCCTCGGCATTGTGGTCGCCCGGAGCGGCTACGGCAAGACCTACAGCCTCCGGCACTATTCCAAGCTCCCCCGGGTCGCTTATATCGAGTGCGACGACACCATGAGCAGCCGTGACCTTGTGGAGGCGATCGAGAAGTCCCTCGGCATCCCCAGCGGCTACGGGACAATCTGGCGGCGGGTGAACGGTATCCGGGACTTCTTCAACACGAACAAGGGCTACCTCCTCATTATCGACGAGGCCGACAAGCTCGTCTCGAAGTACACGCAGAAGAAGATGGAGATACTCCGGGCGATCTACGATCAGAGCGACGTCGGCGTCGTGATCGCCGGGGAGCCGAAGCTCGAGGCCGCGATCAAGACCTACCTCGCCCGGATGGCGAACCGGGTCGACTTCTACATCTCCCTCAAGGGGCTTGAGCCCTCGGAGGTGGAGAAGTACGTCTCCGAGTTCGAGGTCGCCCCCGACGCCATGGTCGAGCTCAAGGCCCGGGCCTGTAATATGCAGACGGGATGCTTCCGGCTCCTCGACCGTACCCTCTCCAACGTCAAGCGCATCCTCGAGGAGAGGGGCGAGAACATCGTCACCCTCAAGACGATCGAGCAAGCGTCGAGCCTCATGATGCTCTAACGGGAAGGAGGCCGGGACAATGAAGATGAGAAAACAGCGGCTCATGGGCGTCGGGCTCATTGCGATCTCGTGGCTCGTTCTGCTGCTGGCTTGTACCGGGGAGAGCCTGGAAGATCAGGACGCGACCGCCGCCCTCCTCGTGCTCCCCTTGGGCCTGTATATGGTCTACTCGGACGACTACCTCCTCTACGACGGGGAGCCCGTGGCCCGGGCCCGGGACAGGCCGGAGGCGGCACTCTTGAGCCCACCATATGAACAACTACACAGGAAGGAGTCAACAGCATGGCAAGAAAGCGAGTTATTGAGCCCCCCAGCATCAAGTCGTGGGAGGACGCCGACGACGCCCTCCGGCAGATCGCCGAGGCGACGCTTGCCCTCGGGGACATTGAGAGCGAGATGAACAAGCAGATCGTCGGGGCGAAGAAAGTCGCCGAGGAACAGAGCAAGCCGTTCAAGGACAGGGTCGCGAGACTGGAACGCGATCTCAAGGACTTCGTCACGGAGCACCGGGCCGACATGGGCAAGGTGAAGACGAAGGCCCTCACCTTCGGGGAGGTGAGCTTCCGCCTCTCGACGGCGATCTCGCTCCCCCGGGCGAAGGACAAGATCGAGGAGATCGTCCGCCGCCTCAAGGCCCGGAAGATGACGGACTGCATCGTCACGAAGGAGGAGGTCAGCAAGGACGCCCTCAAGAAGTACGGCGAGGACACCGTCAACGCGGTCGGGGCCACCTAGAAGGAAACCGACGTCTTCGGCTACGAGCTCAACCTCGCCCGGCTCGAGCAGATCAAGAGCGGGCAGTAAAGGGGCCCGGGCTTCGTGCGGGTCGACATAGGAACGACGACGCAAAAATACCGGGTCATCTACGCCGACCCGCCGTGGAAGTTCAGCAGCAAGGAAGCCTTCGAGCCCCGGAACGGGGTCTCCGGCTTCACCCCTCTCGAGGCGGTCTACCCCACAATGACGACCGCCGACCTCAAGGCGCTGGACGTCGGACGCCTCGCCGAGGAGGACGCGGCCCTCTTTCTATGGGCCACCGACGCCCACATCCCGGACGCCCTCGACCTGTTCAAGGCGTGGGGTTTCCATTATGTGACGGTCGCCTTCGTGTGGGTGAAGAAGACCGTCACCGGGAAGACCGCCGCCAACCTCGCCCCCTGGACGCTCAAGAACTGCGAGCTTTGCCTCATGGGGACGAGGGGGCGGATGGTACAGCACAAGAAGCAGAACAACGTCCAGCAGCTCGTCGAGGCCGTGAGGACACGGCACAGCGAGAAGCCCGAGGAAGTTCGGCAGCGCATCGAGGCCCTGTTCGGGGACGTCCCCCGGCTCGAGCTCTTTGCCCGCCGTCATTCCCCCGGGTGGGACGTGTGGGGAAATGAGGTGTAACTATGACAGCAGCACGGACAGGGCGCAAGCCCGCCTCCATCCGCACCCTATGGGCGATCGCGAAGTCGCCCGAGCTCCACCTCTCGGACGAAGACCTTCACGCGGTCGTCTTCCGGGAGACGGGCAAGGAGAGCATGAAGAAGCTCTCAAAGGGCGAGATCAACGAGGTCGCCCGGGTCTTGCAGAACATGAAGGACAGCGTCAACCGTGCCGCCCACACCAAACGGACGGACACAGGCGGGGACGCCCGCACCGTACAGCAGCGCCGGAAGATATTCGCGCTCACCGAGGAACTCGGATGGAACAGCGACCCCCGGCGCATCCAGGGGTTCGCGAAGCGCCTCACGGGGGTCGATCGTCTGGAATGGCTCAACGTGGCCCAGTGTGAGAAGGTCATCGAGGGGCTCAAGGCTATGGTCGCCCGGCAGAAGCGGAAGGGGGCCCAGGCATGAGCAAGACGCCGCAGGAGGACGACAAGGCCGTCCTCGCCGCGCTGGACGGCATCGTTCGTATGCAGCGCACCATCCGGGGTGGGCTCGACGTGTGCGTTGAGACGGGGCTCGTCTTCGTCCGCACCTACTACAACAACCTCCCGGAGAGCGTCGCCCGCCGCCTCACGGAGATCAACCCCGTCGCTCTGGCAGCTATCCCCGGGGCGACCGCGTGGGGAGGCTCCGAGACGGCCCGGAAGAACATCGCCGCAAGCGTGGCGGGCGACGCAGCCTTCGCCCAGGCGATCAGGGCGGCGAACGTCTACCGGGAGAAGCTGGGGTTCGAGCTGCTCGGGCTGGACGGCAACCCGGAACAGAGGGAGGTCGAGGTATGAACAGAGAGGAAACATTAGGGAAGCAGCTCCTCGTCGACGAGATCGCTCAAGCCCGGGCCTACCTCGAGGGCCGGGCCCCGGACGAGCAGCGGCTCGCGGCCCTCCTCAAGAGGGACGCCTCGAGGCTCATTCAGGACGCCCAGCTTCTCCGGGAGGCCGTCATGCTCCGGCAGCAGCGCGAGATCGCCGAGTACGTCCGGGACACTATCCGGGCCGAGAAGGCCGCAGGAGGGCCTAAGACGCCCCTACCGAGTTAGGGGGGTAGGCCATGGCCCAGCGAAAGAAACGGCTCACGCAGCGTGAGAAGGCGGAGAGAGCGGCCCTCAAAAAGAAATGGCAGGCGGAGGGGCTCATCCCGCCCGACAAGCCCCGGCTCAATCGGAAGAAGTTCGCCCGGGAGGCGTGGGAGGCGTTCGACGCCTTCTACAGGGCCGAGCCCATCCGGGCGGAGCTCTCACTCCTCAAGGCGATCGGCTTCATGGTGGGGCCGGACATGAAGGAGGTCTCGCCGGAGGAGGTCGGCATTCTCAAGCTGTTAAAGCTGGCGGTCGAGTATGACGCTTTTCTCAAAAAACTTGAGGAGGAAGGCCGCGAGAAGTACACCTACGGGGAGCTCATTGACGAAGTCATTCTCCCCATCACCAACCTATAGGAGGGTTCAGATCATGGCAAAACTCACACCCGACGCGACGAGGACGGAGTACGGCCTCGTCATCAATCAGAAGATCATCCCCTGGGGGGCCAGATGGCCGAAGGACTCCGGGAAGTACAAGAAGGGGGACAAGTACAAGGCCGACCGCCGCCTCTCCGGGGGCACGGGCAAGGTCGCGGGCGTCACCATCCACAACACGAACGACCTCCCCAACGTGGAGGAGGACGCGGAACAGTACACCCGGGCGACGTGGCCCAACGCCAACATGAACGACTCCCGCGTTCACTACTACGTCGACGACATCAACGCATGGCAGAACCTCGAGGACACGGAGGTCGGATGGCACGCGGGGGACGGCAGCGGCCCGGGCAACGGGACGACGATCTCGATCGAGATCATCATGGACGGCACCGGGAGCAAGGAAGACCTGGGGGCAGAGGAGAACGGAGCCCTCCTCGCCGCGCTGCTCTTGAAGAAGTACGGCCTCACGGTCGACCAGCTCTACACACACAATCACTGGATGGGCCACCCCGACAAGATCGTCCAGGGGGCCCGGAAGAATTGCCCGCTCTACATCCTCCCCCACTGGGCGGAGTTCAAGGCGAAGGTCGCGGCGAAGCTCGCCGAGATCAGCAACAGCGCCGAGGCTCCCGACAAGCCCGACACAGAGGGGAAGACGGCGATCATGGGCAGCGCCGAGGCCACGGCAGCGCAGATGGCGGCGTTCTGCCTGAGCAAGAACTCCGAGCCCAGGCTCCCGAGCTGCACCGTGGAGGAGCTGGCCCGGCTATTCCTGGCCGAGGGCGAGGCGGAGGGCGTCCGGGGCGACGTGGCCTTCGCCCAGAGTCTCCACGAGACGGGCTTCTTCAAGTTTGGCGGCATTGTCCAGCCTGGACAAAACAACTACGGCGGGCTCGGGGCCCTCAACGGGAACAGCGCCGGACAGGCCGCGAGCTTCCCCGACCCGCGCTCCGGCGTCCGGGCTCAAATCCAGCATCTCAAGGCATACGCCACGACGGAGCCCCTCATCAATGAGTGCATCGACCCGCGCTTCTCCCTCGTGGCCCGTGGCGTCGCCGAGTTCGTGGAGTGGCTGGGCGCAGCGGACAACCCCAGCGGGCGCGGCTGGGCCGTCCCCGGGGCGGGCTACGGCGGGAAGATCGTCACGCTGCTGGGCCAGATCAAGGCCACGGAGACGGAGGAGCCCACACCGCCCACGCCGCCCGACGACGGCTACCCCGAGGGCACCCCGGCATGGCAGAAGGAGGGCTTCGAGGCCCTCGTCGAGCGCGGCATCATCAACTCCCCGGAATACTGGAAGACGCGGTTCGCCCAGCCTATGACGGCGGGGGAAATCCTGGCAATTCTCGGCAGAATGTAAAGAGGAAGGAGGGCGCAGCATGGACGGACTTGTCAAGGAGCTCACGATCGAGATGCTCCCCGAGGGCCCCTACAAGCAGATCGCCGAGGCGATCGGGCCGGAGAACTTTTACCGCCTCGCCGAAGTAGTCGGCGGCGCGACTATCTACATCCCGAAGCCCGAGAGCCTCACCCGCCCCGTCCGTGACGCCCACATCAAGGCCGAGTTCAACGGCTACAACCACCCGGAGCTTGCCCGGAAGTACGGCGTCACAGAGCGATGGGTTCGGCAGCTATGCGGCCCCGGACAGACGGAGGGGCAGATCGAACTTTTTGAGCTGCTGGAAGGCATGACGGGCGCAGACGGGAGCGGTCTCTCTTAGAACTGCTTCATATGTAAACTTCACAGAAAACCCGCTAAAGTAAGAGTAGAAGCTACGCTTCTACTCTTACTTTTTGCCAAAAGGAGGCAGTAAACACATGGACATGAACGTCATCACCAGCGCAGCGAGCAACGCGCTCGCGAACATCGTCCTCGCCGTGATCGCCCTCGCCGGGGCCTATGCGGTCTACTACATCCGCCTCGCCGGGGCCCAGATCAAGGCCCAGACGCGGCAGATCGAGGACAAGACGGCCCGGGAGCTCCTCGAGAACGCTCTCGACGACGTCGTCAACCTCGCTACGGTCTCGGTCAACGCCATGGAGCAGACCACGGCCCAGGCTATCCGGGACAAGGTGAAGGAGGGCAAGGTTGACCGGGAGGAGCTGCTCGAGCTCGGGCGGGATGTCTTCCGGGAGGTCAAGAAGGCGATCGCGCCGGAGGCCCAGGAGGTCATCACGAAGAACCTCGGCAGCTTCGACGCCTACTTGACGAAGTGCATCGAGGACGCCGTCCTCAAGGTCAAGCGGGGCGACCCCTACCTCACCCTCTCCGGGGAGCTGCTGGAAGGCATCCAGGAGGCGCAGAAACCCGCGCCCGCCCCCGGGCAGTAAAGGAGGGGCCCACCATGGACGGCGCTACTATTGCGATGTTCGTCTTCCAGACGGTCATCACGGCGATCATCGGCATCGCCTCGTGGGGGGTCAAGAACGCGATCGGCGAGATCAAGGCGGCGATCTCCAAGCTCGAGACGAGCGACAAGGAGAACGCCGCCGAGATCGCCAAGGTCGCCCAAGACCTCAACGATCTCAAGGCAGACCTCCCGCTCATTTACGTCACCCGGGAGGACTTCATCCGGGTGAGCAACAACATCGACAACAAACTCGATCGCCTCCTCTACAGGAGCGAGCGGAAGGAGGAATAGAAAACTATGGCAATCTACGACGAGCTCACCGAGCAGGAGATCAAGCAGAACAAGGCCATCCGGGGCTACATCGTCCGGGCCCTGGCTAAGGGGGCGAAGAACTCGCTCCTCGTCCGGCATATCACGAACGCGCTCCTCGCGGACAACCTCATCACCGTCCCTGACATCTCGAAGCAGCTCTCCTATTTGGAGGACGGCGGCTATATCGAGTTTACCGACACCCGGGCGAACGCCTACAACGCCTACCGCCGCGACGCCGTCATTCAGCTCACGAAGGCGGGGGTCGATCTCGTCGAAGGCACGACGGACGACCCGGGCGTCGATGTCTAAAGGCGAGCGCCGGAGGACGCGGGTGAGCTCGACGGTCGACAAGCTCCCGGACGAGATCAAGGTGGAGTTCGACCTTCGCCTCGCGGACACGGCGAACACCTACGAGGAGCTCTCCGCATGGCTCAAGGAGGAGGGCTTCGAGATCAGTAAGTCGGCAATCGGGCGCTATGCTATCCGCAGCACACAGGCAGCGCAGCGCGTCGCCGAGACCCTACAGCGCACCCAAGCGATCGCCCAGGCGGTCGAAGCTCACCCCGACCTCGACTACACGAAGGCGGCGTCGATGGTTCTCATGGACGGCCTGATGCAGCGGGTCAGCACAGCGGAGGACGACTTCGCGGAGATGCCGCTCGACAAGGCCGGGCGGCTCATCGCCTCCCTGTCCCGAAACGCCACCTATGAGAAGCGCGTCCGGCAGGAGATGAAGAAGAAGGCGGAGCTCGCCTTTGAGCAGCTCGAGGCCGAGCTCATGGCGGCGATCAAGCAGCACCCCGAACTCGTGGGAGAGCTGCACGACGTCCTCTCGAGGGCGAGGGAGAAGGTGCTCACAGATGGCGATTGACCTCAAAGAATACCTCGAACGGCTCGAGGAGCCGGAAGACCGTGAGGCGGTCGCAAATAGTGAATATCAGCGCGAACTATTTGAGGAGTACGTCCAGCGCGGGGACAACTTCCCCCAGCTTCGGGCGCAGCTTCTCAAGGACTTCCGGGGCGGAGCCCCGCTCACAGGCCCGCAAGGTCTACGGAAGCAGCTCGGGGCGATCGACCTCGGCTACTTCGGGCGGGCCTACCTCGCCCATTACTTCGTGAGGCCCTCGCCCCCATTTCACGAGGAGCTCGACCGCATCTTCCGCGACGGCGTCATGAAGGGGATGAACCCCCTCACGGACGCGAAGGCGATCAGCCGGGCCAACGGATGCCGGAGAGCGGTCGAGGCCCCTCGAGGACACGCAAAGAGTACGACCTTCACCTTCAAGGACTCGCTGCACTCCTCCGTCTACGGCTACAAGCACTACGAGATCATCCTCTCGGACAGCTCGGAACAGGCCGAGGGCTTCCTCAACGACCTCAAGACGGAGCTCGAGGAGAACGCAGCACTCCGGGAGGACTTCGGGGAGCTCAAGGGCCGGGTCTGGAAGGCGTCGGTCATCCTCCTCTCGAACGGCGTCAAGATCGAGGCGCTGGGCGCGGGGAAGAAGATCAGAGGCCGACGCCATAAACAATGGCGTCCCGACCTCATCCTATGCGACGATCTCGAGAACGACGAGAACGTCAACACGCCGGAGCAGCGGAAGAAGCTCCGGGACTGGTTCTATAAGGCCGTGAGCAAGGCGGGCGACACCTACACGGACATCGTCTATATAGGGACGCTGCTCCACTACGACGCCCTCCTCGCCAACGTGGCGAAGAACCCCGAGTATGTGACGGCCCGCTACAAGGGCGTCATCTCCTTCGCAACCCATACGGAACTATGGGAGGCGTGGGAGCGTATCTACACCGACCTCGAGAACCCGGCGCACCAACAGGACGCCGAGGCGTTCTTCAAGGCCAACGAGGCCGAGATGCTGGAAGGCACGGCGGTCTTGTGGGAGGAGAAGCTCCCCTACTATGCCCTCATGGTTATGAGAATATCCGAGGGCGAGGCGTCCTTCTCCTCCGAAATCCAGAACGAGCCCATAGACCCCGAGAATTGCGCCTTCGCCGAGGAGTGGTTCGACTACTATGACGACGACGGGAAGACCGTCCCGGACTTCTCCGAGTCGCGGTTCATCTTCGTTGGAGCGAACGACCCCTCGCTGGGCAAGAACCGCAAGAGCGACACCTCGGCGATCATCGGCCTCGCGAAGGACACCTCCTCGGGCTACCTCTACGTCGTGATCGCCGACATAGCCAAACGCAAGCCGGACAAGATCATCGACGACGCCCTGGATGACTCCCGGAGGCTCCGGCGCGAGTACAAGAAGCCCTTCTATAAGTTCGGCGTCGAGGCGGTTCAATTTCAATACTACTTCGCCGAGATCATGCGGCAGCGGGCGGCGGAGTGCGGAGAGTATCTCCCCATTGAGGAGATCAACAGCGTCCAAAATAAAGACGCCCGCATCCAGAGCTTGCAGCCGTTCGTCAAAAACGGTTATCTCAAGTTTTCCAAGAAACACAAGACCCTAATCGACCAGCTCCTCAAGTACCCCATGGGGAAAAACGATGACGCGCCCGATGCCTTGCAGATGGCGGTCGCGCTGGCCCTCTCCGTGAAGGTGGGGCGGAAAGTCGATTATAAATCGGTACAGGGCCGCGCCATCCGCTTCCGGCGCGGGGCCTACTAAGGAGGGCGGGCTATGTCAAGGAAGAACAACAGGCGGCAGCAGAACAGGCAGCAAGCGCCCTCACAGCGCCGCCCGGACACGCGGGAAGTCGCCGTCGCCCAGGTAACGGACAAATACAGCGACTACCCCTCGAACGGGCTCACCCCCGTCAAGCTCGCCGAGATATTCAAAGAGGCCGACGCGGGCGACATTCTCCGGCAAGCAGAGCTCTTTGAGGAGATGGAGGAGAAAGACCCGCATCTCTTTTCGCAGCTCCAAACCCGGAAGAACGCGGTCACGGGTCTGGACTTCGAGATCATACCCTTCGACTCCGACGACGAGAGGGACAAGGAGATCGCGGAGTTCGTCGAGGCGCAGATCAACGGCATCGAGGGGCTCGGGGACATTATGCTCGACCTCCTGGACGCGATCGGGAAAGGCTTCGCCGTCTCTGAAATCATGTGGGGCTATGAGGGCGGGCGGGTCGTCGTGAACGACATCCGCTCCCGCTATCAAAAGCGTTTCTTCTGGGACAGCGAGGACGCCTTCAAGGTCAGGACGGACGAGGCCCCCGAGGGGATGGAGCTCCCGAGGAACAAGTTCATCCTCCACCGCTACAAAGCCCGCAGCGGGCACCCGTCCCGGGCCGGAGTCCTCCGCGTGGTCGCCTGGATGTACCTGTTCAAGAACTACACCCTCAAGGACTGGGTCGCGTTCTGTGAAGTCTACGGGATGCCGCTCCGCCTGGGCAAGTATCAGCCGGGGGCCAGTGAGGACGACAAGCGGGCCCTCATGCAAGCCCTCGCCCAGATCGGCGCGGACGCGGCGGGCATTTTCCCGGACGGGACGACGATCGAGTTCGTGAACACCGAGAAGGCGAGCTCGACCGACCTCTACGAGCGGCTCGCCCGTTACTGCGACGAACAGGTCAGCAAGGCTGTACTCGGGCAGACCCTCACCTCGGACAGCGGCGGCGGCAGCTACGCCCAAAGCAAGACGCACAACGACGTCCGGCACGATCTCACCGTCGCCGACTGCAAGGCCCTCGCCGAGACGCTCCGGCGCGACCTCATCCGGCCCCTCGTCCTGTTCAACTTCGGGGACGACACCCGCGTCCCTTATATCCGCTTCGACGCGGAGGAGTCGGAAGACCTTGAGCAGACGGCGAACATCATCGGCATCCTCATTGAGAAGACCGGGCTCAAGGTTCCGACCTCGTACATTTACAAGAAGTTCTCCATCCCGAAGCCGGAAGGCGGCGAGGAGATCGCGCGGCCGTCCCAGCAGAACGCAGGACTCGGGGGGCTTCCCTTCAAGCAGACGCCGCCCATGGGCGCGATCAGCCTCAAGGCCGGGGCCGAACCGGGCCACGGGACGCAGGAGCGCGTCGATCTTCTTGCAGACGTCGCCGTCAAGAAAAGCGCGGGCACCTTCAAGAAGGCATTCGGCCCGGTTCTCAAATTGCTTGAGAAGGCCGAGAGCCTCGAGGAGCTCCGGGACATGATGGAAGACACCGAAACCGTCGCCGCCGTCTTCAAGGAGATGGATGTCACCGACGTGGAGGAGCTGCTTCAAAAGGTCATGCTCTACGCCAACCTCGAGGGGAGGACGCTGGAACATGGACGGGATTGAGAGCGCGTTCTCGCGGAAGGACATGACCTTCGAGGAAGCGGTCGAGTATTTCAAGGGCCGCGTCCCGGTCACGGCGGACGTCTTCTATCGCATCGCCGAGCAATACCGGGGCCTCGCCTTCACGGTCAGCGGCTACACAAAGGCGCAAATCCTCAAGCGGTTCTATGATGAGATACTCGCAGCCCTGGAAGACGGGAACACCTTCTCGGAGTTCAGGAAGAACATGAACGACTTCCTCAAGGCCGAGGGCTACGAGGGGCTCGACCCGCTGCAAGCCGACCTCATCTTCCGCACCAACATACAGACGGCCTACAACGTGGGCCACTACGAGCAAATGACAGACCCGGGCGTCATGAAGCTCCGCCCATATTGGCAGTATGACGCCGTCAACGACACCCACACCCGCCCGAGCCATCTCGCTATGGACGGGAGGGTATTCCCGGCAGATCATCCCGTTTGGAATACCTGGTTCCCTCCGAACGGGTTCCGATGCCGCTGCATCGTGCGGACGCTCTCAAAGCGGCAAGTCGAGGCCCGGGGGCTCACGGTCGAGGAGAAGTTCCCGGCGATCGCCCCCGACCCCCACTTCGGCACCAACCCGGCGAAGGTGAAGTTCTCCCCCGATATGAAAGGCTACCCCGACGCGCTCGTGAAGGCATACCAAAACCGGGAAAAGGAGAACCCCTCGCCGTGAGCCCGTAAAAGGGCCATAGGAGGGCCGCGAGCGCGGGGAGGGTAAAATTTCACGGGGTAGCCGGGAACATACCGTTATAACGCCTTTTAACGGCGTTATAGGCAGCAATACGACGCAGACGAAGGAGGACAAGAGCAGATGCACGACTTTCTCACCCTCAAGAGCAAAGAGATGGAGGTCGGCGGGGCCCCGGAAATCGTCTCCGTGCTCCCCCTGGGCCACGTCAAAAGCGCGAAGGGGGAGTTCGACGTCGACGGGGAGAGCTTCGCAGCCATGAAGGCGCAGATCGCCCAGCGCGGCGTCGACCTCGTTGTCGACTATGAGCATCAGACCCTCACCGGGGAACAGGCCCCCGCCGCCGGATGGGTCAAGGAGCTTTTTCTCAGCGACGGGCAGATCAAGGCGCGGGTCGAGTGGACGGACAAGGCGAAGGCATACCTCGAGAGCCGGGAGTATCGCTACCTCTCCCCGGTCATCACCGTCCGCAAGGCCGACAACAAGGCGACGGGGCTCCACTCGATCGCCCTCACAAACACCCCGGCGATCGAGCACATGGAGGCGATCGTCAACTCACTGGACTATGAAGAAGGAGGACAAAACACCATGAACGAGTTCATGAAGAAGCTCGCGGCGCTGCTGGGCCTGGGCGAGGACGCCACCGAGGAACAGGTCACGGAGGCGCTCAAGGCTTGCCTCGAGGAGAACAAGAGCCTCAAGGAGAGCGCCGCCGAGGCAGGAGAGCAGCAGCCCCCGGAGGATGACAAGGTCGTCGCGAACAAGGAAGTCTGCGAGCTGCTGGGCCTCAAGGCCGGGGCGGCGACCGCCGACGTGGCGGCGGCGATCATGGCCCTCAAGGGCGGCAACATCGGCGGCGTCAACCTCGTGGAGCAGGTCAAGAGCCTGGAAGCGAAGCTCACCGACCGGGACGCCGAGGAGGCCGTTGAGCTGGCCCTCAAGGCGGGCAAGATCACCCCGGCACAGCGGGACTGGGCGAAGGGCTACGCCCTCAAGAGCCTGGATGACTTCCGGGGCTTTGTTGAGAAGGCTCCCCAGGTCGTCCCCATGGGCGACGTGGGCGGCTCCTCGTCCCTGGCCCTCAAGGCCGACGAGGTCGACGAGGCGACGCTCCTTGTGTGCAAGCAGCTCGGCATCAGCCCCGAGGATGTCAAGAAGTACGGAATGAAGGGAGAGTAAGACCATGGCAAAATTGACAGCACCGAGAGACACAAGTGAGATCGCAGGCGGCGCGACCTCGATCGTGCTCCCCGTTAAGGCGGCGACCACGATCTTCCAGGGCTCCATCGTTGTGATCGACGCGGATGGCTACGCAATCCCCGGCAAGAAGGCGGCGTCGCTCAAGGCGGCGGGCCGGGCCGAGGAGACCGTGGAGAACGCCGGGAAGGACGGCGAGGCCGTCGTCCGGGTGAGGCGCGGCGTCTTCGTCTTCGACAACAGCAGCACCGCCGCGAACAAGGTCGGCCCTGGCGACGTTCTGGGCCCGTGCTACATCGAAGACGATCAGACCGTCACCAAGACCGCGACGGGCGCGTCCGTGGCTGGCCTCGTCGTCCGAGTGGACGACGAAGGCGTCGCCGTGGAGATGGGCTTCGGCTACACCGCCCCCGCCGCCGCCGCGTCCTGAAATCCGAGAATTAGGAGGAATTAGATCATGATTGTCAATCCCCAGAATTTGAGGGGCATCTATGTCGGGTTTAACACCCTGTTCAACAAGGCCCTCACCACGGTCGACCCGCTCTACAAGCAGATCGCCACCGTCACCCCGTCCACCACCGACTCCGAAACCTACGCCTGGCTCGGGGACATCCCCGGAATGAGGGAGTGGATCGGCGACCGCGAAATCCAGAACCTCACCGCCTCCGGCTACACCATCAGGAACAAGGACTTCGAGCTCACGATCGGCATTGACCGAAACGCGATCGAGGACGACAAGATCAGTCTCTATAATCCCTCGGTCGAGATGCTCGCCCAGTCCGCCGCCGTACACCCCGACGAGCTCGTCTTCGCGCTGCTGGCCTCCGGCTTCGCCGCGAAGTGCTACGACGGGAAGCCCTTCTTCTCCGACAAGCACGAGATCGGGAAGAAGGTCGTCTCCAATATGGGCACCGCGCCGCTCTCCCTCGAGGCGTACATCGCCGCCCGGGCGGGCATGATGAGCCTCACCAACGCGAAGGGCCGGGCGCTGAACATTATCCCGGACACCCTCGTCGTCCCGCCCGCCCTCGAAGCGAAGGCCCGGGACATCCTCGTCGCTGACTTCATCAACGGCACCCGGAACACGATGCAGGGCACCGCGAAGCCCCTCGTCGTCCCCCAGCTCGCCGGGCATGACTCCGCATGGTATCTGCTCTCTACCTCTCGCCCCCTCAAGCCCCTCATCTACCAGGAGCGCAAGAAGGCGAAGTTCGTGAGCAAGACCGCCGAGACCGACGACAACGTTTTCATGAAGAAGCAATTCCTCTATGGCGCGGACAGCCGGGGGAACGCGGGCTTCGGGTTCTGGCAAATGGCTTTTGGAAGCGACGGCAGCGCCAAGGGATAAGGCCCACATAAGGAGGGAGCCCTATGAGCTACAGCACAAGGGCCGAAGTCCGGGAAATGCTCAAGGACGACGCCCTCAACACCATCATCGGCGACACCTTCGAGGAGGACAAGGCCGAGCGCGAGGCAAAGATCGGGCCTATTATCGACATGGCGATCGCCGACGCCGACGCCGAGATCGACGGCTACCTCGCCAAACGCTACCGTGTCCCCTTTGACCCGGTTCCGAGAGTGCTCAACAAGTTCTCGAAGGACATCGCAATCTATAACCTCTATTCCCGTATCGGGATTGACGAGGGCGAGTCGGAGAAGAACTACCTCAACCGCTACAACGCGGCGGTCAAGTACCTCACCCTCGTCGCCGAGGGGAAGGTCAACATCGGCACTGGGGAGGGGGGCGACGACCCGGCCTCCGCCGCCGCGACGGGCTTCGCGGCAAAGTCGAACCCCCGGCTATTCAGCCGGGGGAGTATGAAGGGAATGTAATCTAATATGCCCGGTACAAGCATAAGGCTCGACGGCGACGTCTCCGCGCTGCTCCGCAGAATGAGGGCCTACTCGGAACTCGACCGAAAGAACCTCAACGCAGCCCTCGCCGAGAGTGCCCGGGAGTCTACGCTTGAGCGGTTCCGGCGAAGCAAGGGGCCGGGCGGCGGGAGATGGAAGACCTCCATCCGGGCCGCGACCGTGGGTGGGAAGACCCTCATCGACTCGGCACAGCTCCGAAACTCTATCAAATCCTACTCGGACGAGAAGGGCTTCGCGGTCGGCACCAACGTCAAGCACGGGGCGACACACCAATTCGGCGAACCCGGGCGGACTATCCGGGCGAAGACCCGAAAGGGGCTCCGCTTCCAGGTGGGCGGGCGCTGGGTGACGAAGAAGCAGGTCAAGGTCTCCATCCCGGCCCGGCCCTTCCTGGGCCTCTCGGAAGAGGACATGGAGGAGATTAAGGCCACCGTCGAGGACTTCATAGAGGGGAGCGAGTAGTATGTCGCTATACAGCGAGAGCAAGGCGTATTTGATCGCAAAGCTCAAGGAGGCCGGGCTCAAGTCCAAGCCCTACACCACCATCAAGGGTCTCGAGAAAAGTCAAGAGAGCCACGTCGGCGCGGTCATATTCGAGCAGGAGACCATCTCCCGAAACGGCTCCAAAACACTCTATAAAGACCAAGAGGGAGCGCAGAAAAAGAGGCGGAAGGTCTTCAACCGAAATTTGACCTTCACCGTGACGATCGGCGACTACACGGACGACGCCGTCGAGGCCATATTTGAGAAATTCCTCGCAAGCCTCGACCGGGGCATCTTCGTCAATGGCGACCATGTCCCGATCGAGGTCGAGGGCGCGGACTGGGTGAACAAGGACGACTCCATACTCAAGGCACAAGTCGCCGTTCAAGTGGCGATCACCTTCCAGGGCGGTCTATACAAGGACACCGGCTTCGGCCCGCTCACTCACGTCGAGATCGCAGCCATCGAGAAAGACAACGGAAAGGAGCCTACACATGGCTAACAAGAAAACCACCGGGCCCGAGAGCCCGGTCACGGCGGAGCAGCAGACCGGGAGCCCCGGGGCGGAGGCCCCGAAGGTCTTCACGATCGAGCAGCTCCGCGACGAGAAGAAGGTCAAGCGGGCCGTCTTCGTGGGCGTGTGCGCCGCCGAAGGCTGGAAGCCCGGGAAGACCGTCACCGAGAAGGAGTTCCTCGAGGCGGTCGAGAAGTTCACCTCGGCCCCTATGAGTGGGGCCGCTAAGAAGGAGGCGGGGAAGTAATGCTCCGAGATGTCAAGCATGAAATCAAAGACAAGAACCTCGGCTTCGCCACCGCCACGGGCGACGGGCGGCATCTCAAGATCGGCGTCTCCCCCGTGGTCTCCGACACTCCCATCGTCGTAACGGGGGCCATGGACGCCAGACAGATCAAGAGCCGCCTCGGCCTGTCCCCCCTGGCCGACGCCGTCATGGACTCCGTCCAGTTCGGCGCAAACCGCATCTATTGTCTCCCAGTCTCCGCCACCACGGCGGGCGAGCTGGGCAAGGTCAAGCGGACGGGGGATGGCGGCGGCACAATGACGGTCGACGGCTCCCCGACGAACGCCTTCTCCGTCGTGGTGAAGATCACCGCCCAGGGCGGACTGAACTCCGCCGCCTTCACCGTCTCCATCGACGGTGGGAGCAGCTTCACCGACGAGATCACCGTCCCCTTGACGGGCGAGTATGAGATCACGGGGACGGGGCTCAAGCTCACGTTCGCCGAGGCGGCGGAGGTCGATCAGAAGCCGAGCTCGTTCCTCGTGAACGACACTTACACCTTCAACACCACCGCCCCGACCATGACGAACGGGGACGTCCTCAACGCGATCACGAAGCTCCAAAACTTCGCCGAGGAATATGAGTTCGTCCACATCGTCGGCGAGAGCGATCTCGCTCTCTGGCAAGCGGTCGGGGAGGCGCAGGAACAGCTTTTCCAGGTCTTCCATAAGCCGATGTTCTTCGTCATGGAGGCCGCGTTCCCCACGCCCAGCGAGGGCGGCGGAGCTGGCCCCGTCCTGGGCGGGGGCACCGAGGAGGGCGATCTCACCGACTGGGCCCTCGAGATGGAAGCGAAGGCGAAGAAGGTAAGGAACTACAACATCCAGGTCGTCACCGCCTGGGGCCGTCTCGTCAAGCTGGACGGCTCGAAGAAGATCGTCAACCTCGCGGGCCTCGTCTCCGGCCTCTATGCGAAGTCCAGCGTCCAGACCTCCATCGGCAAGACCCGGGAGGAGGCGGGCTTCGGCATCCGCAAGACGAAGCTCGAACAGACGCTCCCCGTGGAGCTGGACAACGACATCATCGAGCTGCTCGACCTCGCGGGCTTCCTCACCTTCCGGGAGTATGACGGGAAGGACGACTACTTCGTCTATCACACGAAGATGCTCTCCCCGGACGGCAGCGACTACCGCTACGCCGAGGATGTCCGCGTTCTGAACAAGATCATCCGGGAGACCCGGAAGAAGGGCCTCGACCTCA
>OFEY01000966.1_pt1 | contig 20889 bp, 3 predicted proteins | sample 1521251 | NCBI WGS metagenome assembly OFEY01 (sample SAMEA3504100, study PRJEB24116) | mouse gut metagenome | biome: mouse gut; feature: mouse-associated habitat; material: faeces | place: Denmark | collected 2011
AGTTTCTCGTTTTCAAGTCTTTCCTCTTCAAGCTTTTCTTGTTTAAGCTCCTCTGCCGCCTTTTCTTCTTCGTCCTCTTTGGGATCTGTTGTGGTATCATTGCGGTTGTCAATCGCATCTTGAATCTTCTCTTCAAGCTCCTGAGAATCCTCCGAAAGAACACCTCCTGCTTCCTCCAGGATGGTCGCACTCTTTGAAAGGTCCATCATGGCACGCTGCACACCGGAAATATCATCAAGCGGGCTACTGTCAATATGCTTCATCGCAAGCTCTCTGGCATCCTGGCGCTGCTGCAGACCCTTTGCGCGCATCCGCATCATATCCCCCATATTCGCCAAAGCATTGCTTCTTGCCCTTCCTGTGCACTCTGAAACGTATTGCCGTTTCTCTTCCTCGCTAAGGGTGTCATCCTCCATAGCTCGTCTGGCCTCATCAAGCATTTCATACGTACTGTTCATCAGCCTGTCTGCCTCGGCAATCAGAGCAAGTCCATCATTGTCCAGCTCCTGAATGACATCTGTTGTCTGCATTTCACGCCTTGCAGCCGATACCCCAAGAAGCGATGCAGATTCTTCAATTTCTTTTCCAAGACCGCCGGATTCCTCTGACTCGCCACTGTCGCCGTCTTTTTTATGAGATCGGGATGAAGTACCCTCCTCATCCTCTTCAAAGCTTTTTATCATGATATACAGCGAACGATTTTTCTGATCGATTTCCTGCTGCTCCTTTAAGGCTCCTGCTGCTTTGCCTTCTGCCTCTTCCAGCTTTTTTTTGTTCTCCTCGTCCTGGCGTACCTTCAGCTCCTCCATCCTGCGGAGTGCTTCCTGTTTTTTCTCAATTGTATCCTGATCCTCTGCAGCTGAAGTGGAATTTAGCGCCTGTCTGAGTGCATTAATTTCCTCTACGGTCTTTGCATATTCATCCTGGTAATCCTGTGTCTGTTTCTGCTGTCTTATCAGCATACGTTCCACGCTTGTCTTTTGTATTCCCTGTCCTTGTGACTGGTCACTCAATACCCGACCTTCCTTTGAAATTGTGACTTTGCACTGTGCCCCAAACGCTGACTGATTCCCCTGTTTTGCGGTATTGCTGCCGCCTCGGTTCTTTAATATAGCATTTGTTGTATATATTCCTGCATTCAAACCTGACATATTTATCTGCATTTATGATCCCCCTTATTACAAGTTCCGCTAACCGAATTTATCTATATAAAATATATCGGCACCCTACCAGGATTTGTTAACAGTCGATATCGGATTAGTTTATTTCTATATTGATTGTTGTTTTGATTGGTTTCACAACTCCTTTAACTTTGATTTTAAGTGGAATACGATATTTTTTTGATTCCAATGTCTTTCCATCTATGATTCCAACTGCATATTTTCGAGTGGCTTTTGAAACACATCTGATTTTGAATTTTTCTGCATCTTCTGCATTTCCAAGCTCTACACTGTCAACTGTAGCATTGGTATTTCCACTAAGAACGAATTTCACCAAAGCTTCATCTGTCTTGTCAGCTTGGTAAATTTCATAGCATGTTCTGTCAGGACGCAAATTCACTTTTGAAGTAACTACAGGAACCGTGATATTGCCAGTTGCCACTTTGTTTCCACAAATGTCCTCATAGGTAATCACCGCTTTTTTTGCGTTTGTTATGCCAAGATCTGCTGTGCCTGCCAACCTAATGCGAACCGTTCCATCTTCAGGCCGAAAACTGTACAAACTAAAATTTGCATTATTAATACTTATTTTTCCACTGTCAGACAAAACTAGGTTTGAATTTACCATTTGAAGCTTCACCTCTGCATACGAAGAAAAATTAACAGAATCAATTTTCCCCGTAAATGTTGCTTTCATTGACGGAACCTTTTTAATAACCTTTATTTTGATATTTACATCTTTAGCATTTGTATAGTTTTGTGACCTTGCCACAAGCTGAATTGTCCCACTTTTTAGTTGAGAAGAATCCTTTAAAGATACATAATATCCATCTTCTTCCTTTATAATATTCACATTCTGGCATTTTGTAGGCGTTTTGTTTATCTTTTCAAAGAATACAAATTCTCCAATGTCCTCAATCTTTGATGCCGTTACAAAATTGATTTTGCTCTTCTCGGCCTGATTGATTAGATTACTGTTCAACACCGTACTACCTTTTTGTGTAAATATAATTGGTTTATCTTCTACTACTATCTTGAAGTTCACTGATTTCGCCTTATTATAATTTTGAGATACAGCCCTTATTTGATATGTTCCTTTTGCAACATTATCTGAGCCTCGACGAATGTACAAACTTCCATCTGCCCCTTTTTCAATAGAAAAATCTGTAAGTGGTGAAAGCCTCTTTCCTGTTACCTGATAAAACATAAAGCTTTCTGAAAGACAGCCCACCGGACTTGCCTTCATTTTTATCACTGCCTGTTCCGCTTCATGTGATAATGCCTTGTTCAGCTTGACAGTACTATTTGATACGCTAAATTTCGGAGCTTTATCCGTTATTTTTAGGGAAACTGTACGACTCTTTGCACCGTCTGTTGGCGTGATAATTAACTTATAATTCCCACTTGCAGCATTGGAATAAGGCGTTAAAGAAATATAACCTTCTCCATATCTAACCTCTGCAACACTTACTGGACGGTTCTTTGCATTTTTTATTGAATATCCAAAATAATTTGGAACATCTTTATTATTCGTAACATAAATTGTCTGTGTCTCTTTTGTCTGTGTATTGAGCGTAATACTGGTTTTGCTTGTTTTATATGTTGGATATTTTGCATATACCTTTACAGACAAGTTTAGCGGCTTAGATTCTCCCCCTGGATAAATTCTCAGTTTAAATGTACCATTTTTTACTCCCGAATGAATCGTCAGCATCCCTGTTGCACTATCATACGAAGTGTTGATATTGGTAGGGCTTGTCTCTTTGTTTTTAATAACTTCAAAGCATTCTCTTATATTCACCAGATCATTGTCTGCTGCACCGCTGATATGAACCTGTGCATAGGCAGTATCAGCTTGGGCCCTGTTGATGCTTATAGACGCAGACGATAATCTGCATCCTGTCTCGTCTGTAATGGCTTTTATCTTAACTGGTACTGCTACATCTCTTGTTGTTCCCTCTAATCTAACACCAATTTTATATTTTTGTGTTCCTGCTATCACACTATTATTTTTTATCGAAATCATATTTCCACTGCAGCCAAGTGAAAAAAGATTTGAACCTTCTCCAATAATACAGGCATTTTTTAACTCCCTGTCCTCAAAACCGTTTGGCATCTTCAGACCCAAATATGCAAACCGTTCTGTTGGACTTGACCTCAGCCCGATATCAGAAGCCGTAAATTTAATTGCAGGTACGGTTTCTGTGACTGTTATTTTCATGGGAACCACTGCTAACATGTAATACCCTTCTATTCCCACCAAAAGCCTTATTGGATACTGTCCTTTCTTAATTGTACTCTTATATTGATCCGCTATTACCAAAGTCTTGCTGCTATTATCATATCTGAAAAATTCAGGATTGGTATTTGTGTTGTCAACCATAGTATCTATTGCAATTGAGGTAATCTGGTCTAATATCTTACCATTCTTTTTCAATGTAACCCCAGTACTTGCCGACTCATAATAGCAGTCTATCTTTCCTGTAGCAGCTGTAAGTTTTGGAAGGGTAGAAATTGTTTTGATTGTAAGTTCTCCAATTTCTTCCTTCTGGGCACTTCCTTTGAATCGAATAGATATTTCAGATACATATGTCTTTTTGATATATTCTGTAGTGGTTGACGCCTTCTTAGTTGGTATCAACAATGCAGTACTGTCATCTATTAACTTTAAAGTAAACAGATTTCTGACAGTTTCATCCTCTATTATCAGTTCGTCTACTACCATTGACTGAAAATCTGTTTGACGCTCCAATGATTGTATTCCAGAAGCATTTTGTTTATAAATTGGAAGAAATGAGACTATGCTACCATCACTTTTTGCCAGATCGACAGTAACATTCTTTGTTCTCAGTATTGTATCTACATAATCATCCAACGGCGTTTCATCTGTAACGACAATTTTGCACTCTGCATTTATATTCAGTATACTGCTTCCTATTATAATATTAGCCACGCCTTCATTAACTGCCCTTATATTTCCATCTGCATCTACTGTCACTACATTCTCGTCTGTTGATTTCCAGGTCAGATCTGCAAGTCCAAAATCCGATATATTAAGGCTTACACTTAAATTCTGTGTATCTCCTCTTTTCAGAATCAAATATTCTTTATCCAACTTGATATCAAATTCACCAACCATAGCAGACTGACTATTATGATATATTTTGTTCGACAGTATCATTCCCTCTTCGGTCATTATGTATGCACAAATTCGGTCATGTGGATAAATCAGCAATGATGCCAAATCAAATTGGCTTATCTGGGTTGCATACGCATCCATTTCCAGCCCCTGTCCAACACGCAGCACACTGTTATCATTGTCTAAAAGTTCAATATATAAATTACCTTTTACCTGATTATTTGTGTTATTATAAAGATTCAAAATTAGTTTTTTGTTGTCATATGCACCTGTTCCTATGGAAATGGTATCCTCTTGTTCTGGATTTAGAATCACGGATGTCATCATCACTTCCTCACCCAGTTCCCCATTCTCATCTGCTAACTGTGCATAAATTATAATTCCTGAATCCTTTCCAAAATCAATATCACCTAATCTTACTGTGAACGACACACTCTCTTTAGTTCTTCCACCAATTTCATTGATTAATGTAGTTCCCAGCACCGTTCCATCTGCTGTTTTTCCAGTAAGCTTCACCGTAATCTGATTTGCGGTCTGGTATCCCTGATTGGTTACTTCCACATAAACTCTCCGCTCTGCCCCGTATCCTGACACTTTGATATCCGATACAGACACATCTGCCTCTCCAATATATGCGAAAGCTTCATTGTCCTGCATATCGTGGTCCTGCATATTGCCTGGTTCCACCTTAATGTTTATCTTATGATACTCCATGCTTGCCGGTAATGCATACCGTGTACTAAGCGTCTTTGTTTCTCCAGGCAAAATAGATGTATTGACGGTTTCAGAGCTTATCTGATTGCCATCCTCATCCAAAATCGTTATCAATACAGAATGCAGCGCCAAAATTCCAGTATTTTTGACATCCGTATGAATATCAATCACATTGCCTGATATTACCTCTAAATGGTTGAAATATGGTTCTTCCTCAATTTGCAAATCAACAAACGGATCGATGTCATGATATACAAGCGCTACTGCGGCATCATTATTGTCTTCTGCCAGCGCAACCACATTTGTCATCATCTGTATCCTTCCATCCGAATCAGGCAATATTGAAGGGTCTCTGAGCACACCCGCAAATTCATAAATATCTGACGGCAAATACCAGCCTTTGTCTGCCTGTTCCCTGATTGCTGCTTTTAGTACAGAAGTATTGCCATCTGTCTCAACCCAATATACAATGGATTTTTCTCCACACGATGCCGCTTTGAAATTTACTGCGGTCTGCGTTTTATAACACACTTCTATTTTTGTGGGATCGAAGTCTCTCATTGTTTTGATCTGTGCCCCATCCCACCAGAATAAATCTGCATTTGCACCATTTTGAGCCATTACGAGCTGTCTGCCATCAATATAAGATTCAATATCGGAATTTTCTGTACCATCCAGATACACTTTATTTATATTTTCAGAATTTTCCGCATCATCTGGATTTTTGCTGGCACTAAAAACGACCACAGCCCTTCCATCTTGATATGCAGCATCATAAGAAGTAATTGTTTTATTATCGGAATATAGAATTTCAATGATCCCTTCTGACAGTTCTTCACTGTCCAATGCCTTCTCTTCCTCTGTCTCTTGTACCAATGCTGCTTCTAATTCGGATTCTTTTATTTCCGTTTCTTCTATTTTTGTTTCTTCTGTCTCAGACGCTTCCTCTATATTTTCTGTTTCCTCTGTTTCGGATTTTTTTATTTCTGTTTCTTCTGTCTCAGGTTTTTCAGTCTCAGATTCTGCTGTCTGTGTTTCTTTTGATTCTGTTTCCTCTGTATTAGAAGTTTCCTCTGTATTAGAAGTTTTCTCTGTGTCAGAAGTTTCCTCTGTCTTGTCTTCCTGTGTTTGGGATTCCTCTGTTGTGTTGTTTTCCGCCTCTTTTTCGTTTGTCTCTGTTTCAGCTTCGTGTATCGAACCCTCCTGTACTTTAATCTGGCTGGTAGCTGCTGAACCAGATAGCGTCAGGTCTTTGATGACTGTTTCATCTGTGTTGTGCTCTTCTGTGTGATATTCCTTTATTTCTGATGACTCCTGTATCTCTTCTATTTCAGAAGATTCTATCTCGGATTCCTCTGTTTTAGATTCTTCGCTTTTAGTTTCTTCTGTTTTAGATTCTTCTGTTTTGGATTCTTCCATTTCAGATTCTTCTGTTTTGGATTCCTCCGTTTCAGATTCTTCTGTTTCGGACTTCTCTGTCTCAGATTCTTCTGTCTTGGACTCCTCTGTCTCAGATTCTTCTGTTTCGGATTCCTCTGTCTCAGATTCTTCTGTCTTAGACTCTTCTGTTTCGGATTCCTCTGTCTCAGATTCCTCAAACGCCATTATTTCTATATCGTTTTGAGAAACACTGTACTGTTTTATTGTATTATTTCCGCTATACAAAGACCAGTCATTCTCTGAATTGTTGCACCAAATAACAGTCACTTTTCCGTCTGCTGCTGCGATACGGGGAATGCTGTCATAGTTGTCATTGTCCTTTGTAATTCTTACCGCCGCTTTCACCTGCATTCCATCAAAACAAGCCAGTTTAATCCCTGTATGAGGAAGCATATCATTCAAAGAGACAACAGCATCATCAAATGCTTTGTCCATATCCTGCCATGCGATATAAACATTTTGTCCGTCTGTAGCCGCTACAGGACTAAAATCGGCCGTTCCATCGTCATCCACCAATTCTGGTTCTGACCAAGCTCCTCCATCAAAAACTGCATAATATATCCCTGTTCTATTATATTCATTTCTTCCATTTACATTATCTGCCCATACTGCAAAAATTCTTCCATCAGAAAGCCTTATCATAACCGGCTCATTATATGCATAACCATTATTGGCAAGCATGTATTCTCCCTGTGACGAATGTTCGGCAATATGCAGGCTGTCAACATAGGGGTTCATTGGAACAAAATTTTCATCATCGAGTGATACCGCCCGAAGCGCTTCTGCATTTTTTGATACCTTGGGATAAAGCTGCGCACTTGCAAATTCCCAGCTATTGTTAAACTCAATAAAAAACAGCATTTTTGCTTTTGCATAAAGTGAACCTGATAATTTGATGAGCATATCCTGCTGCGCATTGAACCCTAAAATATGTTCCAGATCAATACTAAGCGTTCCTTTCAGCCCGCCTTCAAGACCTGCCACCAAAATATCTGCGCCAACTCCTCCTGAAAGAGACAGACTCCCGCCAACTGTTCCGTCAAGCTTGAAAGTCTGATTGCTTCCCCAGCCCAGTTCCTGCGCTTCAAGCTTTAATCCGCCTTTCAGTTCCCCAGAAATATTAAATTTAAAGTAAATCACTGGACATGCTGGTAAATTATACTTAATTTCAAAAATCTTTGGCCAGCTAATCACTACATAGACTTCGCCCTCTGCAAATTGATAGCTTCCATTGACCTGCTGAAATTTCACACCGCCAAAAGTACTAATCTCTCCTTTTTGAAAAAACGCTGGCGCCGTTTTCTTATTTTTTAGGACACTGCCATAATTTTTGATAAACTTTTTTGGTCCCTGCTTTTTTAACAGTTCTCCAGCTTTTTTAATCTTCTTGTAGTCATTTTGATACTCACCGGAATCAAAAAGAGTTCCATCTCCCAACAATCCAAATGTTCCTGTCAGTGATTTATCCTCTGGATCATATTCCAGGGCAATCGCCTCATTAAATTTTATCTCTGTAGAGATTGGTACTTTAAACAAATTAAAGGTTTTATTCAAAATACTAATTTCAGGCCCATACAATGTTTCATTCACGTTTAAGGTTTGGTTGAGCTTCACGTTTTGCGGATCTGTTCCAACCTGAACATCACAGACAGCATATTTGCTGCTGTCTGCATTGTAAGCAGCCCTGATTTGTGCATTCCCGTTAGCAACCGCCTCTAGTCTTCCGTTCTCATTTACCTTAACTACCGCAGAATTGCTGCTTGTCCACTTTACGCCTTTTTGTGATACATTTACAGGTGTATATCTAGCCACAAGCTGCCTTACCTGACCTATTTGCATCTGTACCGTGTTTTCACTGAGTTCCAATTTTTGCAAAGGATTGGATGTACCATTTACAGTTACCTCGCACACTGCATTTTTTGAGCCAACGGCGGCAACAATACTTGCTTTTCCTCCGCTGATTGCTTTCACATATCCTTTGCTGTCCACACTGGCTATTGCTGGATTGGTACTAAGCCAAGTGACATTTCTTTCTTTTCTGTCACTGCAAGTAACCTTTAGCTGTGTATAATATGTTCCGTCAACATCCAATGAAACTTCATTTTTGTTCAGTTTAATCGTAAAATTATCATTGAGCGCTTTTGTTTTTGGCAGCGTTGTCGACATGTGTACTGTCTTTGCTGATTCGTTATCAGCTGACACAATAATAGAATATTCTGCTTTCTTTTTGGTTGTCTGTTCCTTTGCATAAACCAGCCATGTTATACCTATCTCTTCACCAGGCGGAATATTTCCTATAGTTTGTATCGGATTGGCAGGCGAAATAAGCTGCAGACAACCATCTGCCGGAAGCTTTAACTGTGCTTTCACATTCACTGCACTTGCAACCCCTGTATTCTGAATATATGCTGTCACAGAAAAGGGATTGTGTGAATATCCTCCCTCTTCATTGTCTTCCACAAGCTTCACTGGCGCAATTACCCTGGTAGACAATGGCGGTTTAGACTCCGTCACTGCAAAGTCTCCAATTCCATAGTACGTTGTAACGGTTCGGCTTTCACCGGGCGCAAGAACCTGTGGATTGTAATATGCTGCTACTGCACTGTCACCCGTAACAGAGGTGGATGCGTTTACTGAATAAGACCACAGTGTTCTTTCGATACCACGCCATGACGCAAACTGTACTTTATCCGGCTTTTCATCCAATGTCTGATAGAAACATCCGTTCGCTATTACTCTTGGGTTATCCAGACGGTCAAATGAAAGCCAATTCTGTGGAATATCACTGCCTGAAAATTCCAGCTCCTTGGTGACATTACCATATCCTGGCACGCGAAACGGTGCGCCATCATTGTCCCCAAGCATCGTATCCATCATGATTCGAAGCCCAACATTATGATCAACCGTGTCATAGTTTGTCATGGTATAGGTAATTGCAATTGTATCTTCTTTGCCTGTATACTCATTTGCAACAATTTCCAATGACTGCGTTGTCACAACATTGTTAATCATCTGACTTACCATCACAGCATCTGCAGTTGCCACTCTGTTAGTAGTCCCACAGAACTCATGATCTGCTCCATCAACTCTGACAGTTGTAAATGACGACCACGGTACAGGATGTCCAAACAAAAGTATCTTGTGATTATCTGTAGAAAGATCGCTTCCATTGACCGTTCCAATCGTATATTTTCCTGAATAATCAACAACTGCTTCAATTATATCATTGCGAATATAATCGCCGCCAGAAGTGCCTGATGCACGTCCCTGCGGCATATCTTGCATATGGCTTGACTGCATATACGCCTGCTTCCACTCGGCATATTGCACGCTGTCCAAGGCATCCAACTGTGCATCTGATAAATTTTCCTGTTCTGTTGTTTCCTCTGCTATGTACTCTATTTCATCTGTTGACTGTTTTGATTCTGAAAATGGCAGTTCCTCTGATGCAGCTTCAACTGGAACTGAATTTTCTACTGCAAATGTATCCCACTGTACGGATGCCGCTGAAATTATCGCTGTCAATATGAGCGAAAGTACTCTTTTTTTCATTTTCTTCATGGTATCAACCTTGTCCCCTCACTATTTTTCTTTTGTACGCTGTTTTACGCTCAGTGGAATGTTGCTTTTATTTTGTAATTGCACTTTAGACAGATAAATTCAGGCTGCGCTTCTCGTTCATATACTGTATCTGCCTCGATATTAGACAATCCCAATGAACGCGTTACCCACTTCTTTTTCATCCTGGTTCCACATTTTGGACACCGCTCTCTTTGCATCAATGCTTTCAGGCTTGTCCTTGTCTGTATCTTTTTGTTTTCCGGGTTTGTCCGACGCACGTATACAAACGCACACAAAAACAAAAGCACTGCCATTGCTGGTATCAAACCACCTACCCATTCTTCTGGCATATTAATCTCCTTTCTAATTATTTGTACTATAAGTATATAGTGCATTTAGTTTCCCTGTCAAGCCACGGAATAGACTTTATATGGCGCGGAAGCCTTTCATATTCTCACACCATGAAAAAACTTTTATCTCAGCGACAGCCCCAATGCGGTCAGCAGAAAGAATATAGGTGTTGTTGTAACCGAGGAATCATTGGTAAGCCCCATCAGTAAATATCCCAAAATGCTGGCAAACAAAGCTGCAGCAAGTAAATCGTCCCGTTTCTGATATAGTCTGACAAGCAGCGCAGCAAAAAATATGAGATATGCCACAAGCGCTATCCCGCCTGATTGAATTCCAATCTGCAAATACAGACTGTGCGCTCTTGATATCAGTACGTTTTCAAAATCATAAGCTGCCTTGCCAAGATAATCCTGATTGGGAAATATCAAAGTAAAGCTGTCCTGCCCGCTGCCAAGCACCAGATAATCTGCCAAAAGCGGTATCGATCGCGACCAAATATATCCCCTGCCGCTAATGCTGCTCTCTCTTCCCTGCATTGGTGAAAAAATACGCACCTCTGAGGAATCAATGCGTTCTGTTTTTCCAAAAACTGTCACATACTGATAAGTTCCATCTTGTGTCTGATTGGTAAAATACCAGTGTCTGATATTGCCGTCTTGTTTTTCCTCGCGCAAATCAATCGAAATATAATTTTCATACTGTACCGCTGTAACTGTTAATTCCGGAAACAAATTGTCTGCAAAATGAAGAACATCATCCTTATCACATTCCATTTGATAAGGAATCCCTTCTGAATCACAGACCGTCACAATTTCGGGCATGGAACTGCCATAGATATCAATTGCCATAACAATTTCTTTGTCATGGCATTTTAGTTCTACATTGTTTTCATTGGTACAAATTGACTGGATAACTGTATTTCTTTTTTGCTCAAACTTTCCAGATATACCTGCCAAAAATACAGCGACTGCCGCTAAACCTATGAGCCCTGCTCCCAAGCACACTGCCTTGAACCATATTTTTTGGGTATAAATCAGTAAAAATACAAACAAACAGACACCCAGCATTACTCTGCCTGTTTTGGAGCCAGAACCCCAAAAAGCAACCGTCATGAGAACACAGGAAACCGCATACACAGCTTTTCGCAGCTGTGTTTTTGCTGACAACGCCTTTGCCAGCAAAAGCGGTATTGTCATAACGCCCATTACACCCAGATAATTGGGATTATAAAGGGTTGCATATGCCTTGTCTGCAATCGAAGTAATCTGCCGCCCCGCAAGCCGCCCATGCAGCACCAGCGCACTGACAGCCTTCGTACACAATGGATCAAAACCAAGCGTCTGCATGGTTCCTATCAGTCCTACAGCCATCAAAACCATTGTCAGCACTGTCAAAATGTGCTCCCTTGCCCATTCAGGGTTTTTCGCACCGTCTATTGCTGTCCAGCCATAAACAGCCGTTATTCCATATCCAGCCACTGCCCAGATGCTCTCATAATTATCCATACCTCCCTCAAAACCGAATGTCCTATAATCCGAACAGCATGTAGAAACGATTGACATCGCGATATATATTCCAAGCGGTATGAACATCCACAGTTTTTTTGTATTCTGCTTCCATACACCCAATATTGTTTTCTTGACAGCCATATTCCCCATCAAAATTATCATGAGCAGCACCGCTGAACAAAGCACTGCTTATTTCGATGCCAGAAAAAAGTCCATTCCTTCCTCACGATTTGGAAACCATGCATACTGTGACAAATTCAGTTTTAAAATCCTGCCCCACATCACCAGCGGAACAAAACAGACAATATATAATGGAACTAAATAAATGTTCTTGTTGTCTCTCTTCATGAAATCCAATCCTCATAACCATTTTGCAAAATATCAGTTCTATTTGCAGTCCCATAATAGCTCATAAGAAAACGGACACCCCAAAGATGCTGTCCCTGGGGTGTCCTGAATCTTTTACTTATTTTTTAATTATGGCTGCGGTGTTTCTGGCGGTGTTGTAGAATCCTCTATTTTTGCTGTCTTAATCTCATAAGTAGTATTTTCATAGTCTTCATTTGTTAGATTATCTCTATCAACCAGCCAAAAACGGATGGAAATCGTTCCAAAATTCTCTTTGGTAGCTTCTTGACGATTTGTTACTTCTACTCCGACAATATATTTATCATTCGAAATCGCCTGCTGGCAGGACGAACGAATCTCATAGACTGTCAATGCATCTGTTGCCAGTGTTTTTCCATCTGTCACATTTGCTTTCTCACTTACATAGGTGCCAAGCTTCTCAAGCACTTTTGCTTTTGCTGCTGTATAATCAACCACCGCTGTCGGCATCAGAAGTTCTGCTTCTGTTGTCAGCGTGCTTTCTGCATTTGCCTGATCTTCCAATGTCACTGATACCTTTGAAGTATAATTTTGTTTTGCCGCTGCTGGTGGCATTGCTGTAACCGTAACCGCTTTTACTTTTGCGCCGGACAATGCAACTTCTTTTCCTGCATTGCCAAGTATTTGTGTGAATAGTGCTTCGGAATATTTTGTTTTATCCCCTGCTTCACTACCTGTTGTTGCAGCCTTCTTTAAGTAATTATCAACTGCTGTTTTTGCAACTTCAAGTCCAGGAAGTGTCTTTGGTGTCTTTACAGTAAATGTAATCGTTTCTTTTACCGTTCCATTTGCAAATGTGAGTTCAACAGGCACTTTGATTGTTTTGTTGAGCTTATCCAGAACATCTTTCTTGTTTACTGAAAGTGTGATGCTATTTTCACTTGCCAAAGCAGTAATTCCTTTCAGTTCTGTGTCTGTTACCGCTGCACTTGCGAGTGTATCATTTGCTATCAGTGCAAAATCACCGTTTCTAGTAGCTCTTGCGATTATCCACTGTACACTCTTGACCTCTGCTGTATCATTCCAAGCCACACTGATACTTGGGTCTTCCTTGTACTTATTCAGATCAATTGTCAATGCTTTCTTATTGAATGTAAGCTTCTTGTCATATGCTGCTTTGTCTTTCACATCAATTGTGACATCAACCTTAGTTCCATAAGTCTTTGCTTTTTCAAGGTTTGTAACCTCCTTTAAGTATTGTGAATTTGGCTCCACAATATAGAGTGATACCACATGCTTCTCTGCACTTGGATTTGATGCGTTAAGTGTGATGGAAGTTCCATCTACTATACCTGCATTTGCAACGCTCCATGTGGTAGAATCTGCATACGCTTTTGCCACACTTACAGGCTGCTTGCCATTCATAATGCGTGTTTTTGCTTCTGTCTGCGCAACTCCAAGCACAACTGCAGTATCTGCTTTATATTTCTTTGCTTTGGTGTCAAGCTTCACTGTAATCTTTGCTGTCTTTTCAACTACTCCGTTTCCGATGTTGTATTGATACTTCACATATCCTGTCAAATCTTCCTTCGGAATGCCGCCCTCTTTTCCAACATTTGCAATCTGGGTAGGTGTAACAGTTGATTTTAATTTCAAATCAGAACCATTAAGCTCAAACCAATTGCGGAATCCGTTTGCACGTCCCTTTACATTGGCATTCTGAATCTCTGTAAATGCATGAATAACATTTGCAGGTTTTCCAGTTAATGCTACAGAACTACTTACTGCCGGAGTGATAGTATAGCTTGTTTGCGGCTTAAAGTCTGTCAGCTTATTGATCTTAATATTTAATGCTGCCGGCTTTGTCTCTGCAATAAACTGTTTCACGCCATTATCATATTCTAAGTGGCCATATACAATCTTATACTTTGCAGTTCCTGCTGCATCAGAACTATATGCTCTGAAGGTAAATTCGTATTTTCCAGAACCAAGTGCAGTAACCGGAAGAATTATATCTTTCCACACGGTTGAGCCATTACCATTTTCGCCGATCATGTCAATCTTACAGCCAGAATCATAACTTAACAGCACCGCTTCATATTCAGCCTTGCTGTTGAAGGTATAATTCATTAGTGAAGTGCGGATCTTATACGGCTCCAAAGGAGTCATTCTTCCATAAAGCTTATCCTTTGTAGATGCCTTTGGCGCTGCTGCTGTGATTGGTGTTTTATTAATAAACTTAATCTCTGTCTTGTTATTGTTTCTCTTTGTCTTGTCTGTAATTGTTACAGTAATGGTATCCTTGTCAGGATTTGGATAGAGCGCATAGGTGTAACTGCTGCCGTTTCCATAATAATCTTTGACCAGTTTTCCATTCTTTACAGCCACTGTGTAGTTGTAGTATGCAGGATATGCGTTACCAAAACTATCGTCTACCTTATCCTTTGCCTGAATATTAAATACAATCCTTGACGCTGCATTTCCTTTGAAGGTAAACTCATTAGCACCTGTATCAACGAGTGCTACATTTGTATCTTCTTTTATCGTTGTTGTAAACGCTGCAGGAGTAATATAGCCAAACGTATATTTCTTATCGCTCTTTATGGTCTTTTTGCCGCCGTCAACCGTTGTTGCCTTGATCTGTACATTCTTTGCCGCACCATTTACATTTACTAGCCATTCATTATCTTCTCTTTGTGGATTTAAGTTCTTGTTTCCTGTCACAGTATACAGGCTGCCGTCAACAACTTTTCCATTTTTATCCAGAACAACTACATGGCTCCAATCTGCCTCCTTAGCTGTTGCTGCTGTCAGTTCTTTGTTTGATTTTGGCCCATTGGCAAGATAAATCTTTCCAAGCTCCAAATACTCATTGGTAATCTCTACAAGGAAATCCTCATAGCAATCATTTCCTGTATAGTCATTTGCTCTTACGCGGATAATAAAGGTGTTGTCCTCTGCATCATATCCTGCCTTAAAGCCTTTTGCGATTGTTACTTTGTTGTTCTTGATAGATACATGGCTCTTGAGTTGTTCATTTCCATATATTGTAAGCGATTTATCATCTACAGTCAAAAGTTCATATGTAAACTTCTGTGATGCTGCCTTCTTCCAGCTCCTAGCACTTGTATCATATCCATACCCAGTCGGTTTTACAGTGATTGATGCTGCTTTGTTTCCAAGAACTGTAACCTGTGCTGGTACAGATGCAGAAATACTCTCCATACCATACACAACAGTGATTGGTATAGTCGCTGTTGCCTGGTACATTGTCTGATTTGTATCATCACGCTCTGCCTCTGCATAAAGAACAACATTGTATTTTCCAGGAATTGTTCCTGCATCTACAGATACATAAACTTCATTTGTTTTATTATTTACCTGTGTAGTAATATTATCTACTGCTACATTATTGCTGTTGAGTACAACGATATCATCCTCATCGATCGTCAAATGGCTCGCATTTTTGCTGTACTTAACCACTGCAGCGAGTACGTCTTGCTGTCCTGAGAAAATTTTGGTGGTCTTCTTGGTCACGCCAAGCTTATCCTCATAGTAGGCATTTCTTGTCTCAAAGGTCTTTACCTTATCCTTGCCAAACGCTACAATGCTGTCATCGGAAAGCTTTGCACCTGCTGTATCTGTAGTAACAGTCACGCCATCCTTTACAATTACCATTCTTGCAGTGAAGTCATACTTCCATTTTGTCTCTGCCTTAAATGGATCGGACACGGTATTTACAATAATGCTCTTTGTAATAGAAGCTTCCCCGTTGTTTTTCTTAAAGTAGTAAAAGGTCTTGTTTGTCGGGGAACCTGTTGGCGCCGTTCCTGACTGTGCATTTACAGTTACTTCATAGTACAGGTTATTATAGTTTAGCTTGTTTACATTGGCATTTGGTGTCAATGTAAGAACGATATTGCTGAATCCCTGTACAGGGCTTTCAATTTTTGCAAGCTCCGGTTTTGCCAGTGTTGTCTGTACCTTAAATGTCAATAGGATCTTCTCTGGATCCGCCTTAGAGTACACCTTAACCTCTGCCAATTCCTCTTTCTTTGGTGTGGTGATCTGCATCTTTCCGTTTGCAAACCCTACCTGAACCTCTGCATCTGTTGTTGTTGCCGCGCCATCTGTTATCACCTTTGCACTGGCTGCCAGCAATGTATCCAGATTTGCCGGATTGGTTGTAATATCATACCCTGTTGTGATATCTGCCTGAAGCTTCAAGGTCTGATTGTTTTTCACACCCTTGATTGTAATGTTTGATGCTGTTTCTTTGATGGTTACATTGACTACACCTGCAAGCACTTTTTTTGTCTTTTGCTGCCCAGCCTCTGTTGTAATAGTTTTGATTGTATAAAGTTCTACTGCAAAGGATTTTCCAGCATCTTTCCCGCTTGCTGTGACGATTAGTTTTGTCTTGTCCTCTGTGTCAGGGACTGCTGTTGTGCCTTCTACTGCCGGCGCACCATCTTCATATACAATCTTTGCCTCTTTAATATCAAGTAACGTGTTAATATCATTCTTTGCCACAATACCAAGCTCAACTGTCTTGTTGTCTGCATAGTCAAGCACTGTTGATGAAATTTCATTCTTTGATGTATACTCAACTACCTTGTAGTCAGCCGCTGCTTGTGTGATCGCAAATTCATTTTCTTCTTCCGTAACTTCAAAGCGATATTTTTTGTAGTCGTCAAGTTCGCCATTCAGTGAGCTTTCTTCCTTCTCGCCGTCAACACTCTTATAAAGTTCCCGACCTGGCTTTAACCCGATAATTACGGTGTCGCCATATTTAACAGCTAAGCTATCGCCAGCATTCAAGCTGCCCTTTAATATTCCGTTTACCTTTATCATATTGGCAGCGGCAGAATCGTTTGTCAATGATACTGTGATATCTCTTGGAACTGCACGAATCTCCAACGTATAAGGAGTTTCTTCTGTCTTATAAGCTTCTGTGCCAAATGCGCCGACTGCGATCTTATAGCTGTAAGTCCATACTGCATTGATACCGCTTCCGCTCTTCTTTGCCTCGCCAATCTGTCTAAATGCCTTCACTGCATCTGTTTCACTAACTACAGCCTTATAATCCTGTGAAACTACTACTTCAAACTCTACTTCTGTAGCAGCGCTTTCTGGTACTTTATAGATACCACCTTTTCCTTCAACCGGAGTAATTCCAGAAGTTTTCACTGTAATGTCACAGTCTTCTTCTGCAACAAAGCTGATATACTTGTCGTTGTCTGCCTTCTTTGGTTCTGTCACAATTGTGATTGTGACATCTGCTCTTGCTGTCTCTGCCGCAATTGTTGCAGTATATCCATCTCCTGCTTTTGCAAGCGTAGCATTATCTGCTGTAATACCAGCTCCAATTACCTCTCCCTCTTCATCAGTCTTTAACTGATATCCATCAAGGACATCTACTTTAAAGCTGAATGTTTTGCTCATTGTATATACTTTTTTTGTATATGCGCCGCTCTCAGGAGCTGTTATTGTAACTTCTGCTGTATCGTCTGTGGTTACTGCAAAGCTGTTCACCTTTTCAGGATTCAGTTTCGTTGTAACGCTGACTGCACAATTTTCTGCTGTAATATTTGATAAAGTATAAGCGCCTGTTGTTTCATCAGCTGTTAATGTCTTTCCGCCGGCTGTCACCTTATCTAAAATATAATTTGTATTTTCTTCCAGATTAATCTTGAAAGATACGCTGCCGCCCTCTGTGACGTCTGCTTTTAATGTTATATTTTCTGCAGTTGTGAATGAAATTGGTGTATCATCTGTGCCATCTGCTTTAAGCGGTGTTATTGATTTCAGCCCATCAGCTTTTGAAACAGTCACGTCATATGCTGGTATTGGGGTTGCGACAGGCTTAATGAATTGTGTATTATGTACACTGCTGATGGTGTATTCATCATAAGTTCCGTTTATGCCTTCTATTTCCTCGCAAGGAACACCAAATCCATATTCTCCATCTTCACTAGCTGCATTTTTAAGAACTGCATTTCTTTTGCCTTCTGCGGGATTCAGTTTTACCTTGTATTCAGTCCCCTTAAACTGTGTAACTGTAACACTCTCACCACTTGCCGAAGTAATGGCTGATGTTGCTGATACAATTATCGAATCATCTGTTGATGATACAATTGCTGCGTCTCCGCTCCATACAAGTGTAAACTGATAGGTCTGTCTTCTTGCATAAATGCAGACTGTATAATTGGTAACAGGTTTTTTTTCACTACCATTAGTAATCGTTTTATCACCTGTAATAATATAGTTCCCCTTTGATCCAGCATCTGCATTATAAGATGTTATTTCTGCTGGATCATCGCCTGCTGCTGCCTTGGATACATACTCAATTGCTACTGGATTGTCTTCAATTAATTTTGAGTTCTCTTTTACTTTAACTTTCAGATAAATCTGCTCACCTTTTGCAATATCAAGTCCTTCTGCGGGTACTGCCACATAATCTGCATCATTTGCAGAATCTGTAAAGGAATATTTCAGTACGTCGATATTTGCATCTGTTGGGAAGTCAAAATGAACAGTAGTTGCCACTTCTACAGCGATTTCATTCGTACCTTCTTCTTCCACTGTCACTTCATAAACTTTTCCAGCTGCAGTATTCACAGCAGTAAGTGTTGTTTTGGTTGTTTCTTTTGCTGTTGGTGTTTTTGTTGTTGCAAGTGTTACTTCCTTTACAGAAGTCTTTTCTGCTGTTGGTGTAATTAATAAATAGTATTTTTCACCTGCATCAAATTTAAGCGGTTTTGCTGTCTCGCTTAAGTCAACTGGTGTATACGTGCTTGCTTCCGCATTCACATTCCCATCTGCTTTGATGTATTTAATTGTCACGGCGTCTCTTGTGCCCGCTGCAAATGTGATTTCCTTTTCTGTGTATCTCTTAGCGGAAATATTAATATCACGCTCTGATACCGCTGTATCTGCCTCATATTTGTAGATGCCGTTAGCATCTGGCTCGATTATCTTTTTTTCAGGTTCGCTGTCCTCTCCCTCACCTGGAACAGAATAACTTACCTCGATATCAATTCTTTCATTAGACGCTTTATCTGCTGCTTCAGGTACCACAAAGTAAATTGTCTGGCCTTTTTTCAGTGTATTAATTGCTGCGCCAATTGTTGCAGATTCTTTCAATACCTCTGTTGTTGCAGGCGCTGCTGCTGTTGAGTCCTGTACCAGATATTTGATTGCACCAATATTGGCTTGATCACTTGTTTTCAGTATAACAGAATATGTCTTATCTTTTGTTGTTACGAAAATTGTCACTACTGGAAGTGTGTTATCCTCTGCTGGTTCAAGCTCTGCTGTAACCGATGCAGGGATTGTGTACTTTTCATCCACTGGATTGAGTACTGTTTTCTTTTCATCAGAGTTTATCTGATATTCAACCTTATCAATCAGCTTTTCATCCGCTGGGTTTACTGTAAATACAATATCTTTCCCTGCTTCTACTTTCTTGTTTGCCTCATCTGGCTGATTGTCGCCTTCATATACGATTGTTGCGCTTCCATCTTCTGTGATGTCCTCTGCAACCGTCACATATGATTTATCCTTTAAAGTAATTGTTATGGTGATATCATTTGTAATCTCATTGCCGCTGTTTGTAATGGTATAAGTGCCATCTTCTTCTGTAACTGTTACCTTTGTATTTTCACTATCTGCACATGTTACAGATGCAATGCTTTTCTCTGCGTCAACAGGAACAGCCGTAAAGTTGATATCTGTTTTGTCTATTGTAATGTTATTCCCGTCTGCATCTTGTGCAACCGAACTGTCAAAATCAACCGTTACAGTACCAAGCTCTGCTTCTGTAGTTCCATCCATTACTTTTACAGTCACTTGCTTCGGCTCATACTCTGGTGCTTCCTCTGCAGCGACTGTGACAGAAATCACTGTATCTGCTGTAATTTTGCCAATCTTGTATGTTACGCCATCAGTTGCTGGAGTTTTTGGCGTGTTATCTACTGTGACCGTTGCTGTGTAACCTGTATCTACTGTCAGTTTCAGGACGAAAAACTTATTAGATGTATCCGATACAGTTATATCGGCATATGTCCCCTCTGTATTTGTCCATTCTGTATCTGCTGTTGTAGAGTTTTCATCCGCAGCCAAACCATAGTGAACGGCTGTCAGTTTGTTGTCTGTATCTGTGACATTCAAGCTTACCTTGGAAGCTGATGTTGTTTCGTCTGCTTCCGCTACTAATGTAAGGGTGTAGGTTTTGCTGTTCGCTTCTCCTGACAAATCCCCGTCTGCTACAGTGACTTTATAATATCCCTCATGACCATCAAGTGCATCTATTTTGCCTGTTTCGGTTTTTAGATGATATCCCGTTTCTGTCACAACATAAATGTATAAGTCATGTCCTGCTGTGATTTCTCCCGTGTTATCACCGCCATCCTCAATGCTGGCAGCATCTTTCCATGAAGTCCCTTCACTATCTGCATTAAAATCAGTAGGTTCATTTTCTGATGAAAGATACTTAATGGTTGTAATGTTCGCAGGCATTGGATCGATTTTCTGCAGTTTATATGCAGTCGCAGCAAGCAGGTTCAGTTCCTCGTCTTCCGTTACCTCTTCCTCTGTTGCTTCCTGTTCGGTAGATGTTTCTTCTGAAACTGCTGTTTCCTCCTCTCCTGCCGTATTGTCTTCGGACACATTAACAGACTCTGTTTCA
>OFEY01000969.1_pt1 | contig 20847 bp, 16 predicted proteins | sample 1521251 | NCBI WGS metagenome assembly OFEY01 (sample SAMEA3504100, study PRJEB24116) | mouse gut metagenome | biome: mouse gut; feature: mouse-associated habitat; material: faeces | place: Denmark | collected 2011
AATTTTCTTTTTTTGTAGGAGAATGCCTTTTTCAAAAAAGAAAAATCGAAGAGCAGATTATGTCCAAGCAGGACCTCCTCCCCCAGAAAAACATCCAGCTCCTCCAAGAGATCCTCCATGTCCAGCGCCCCCTCCACATCTGCGTCTCTGATTCCTGTCAATTCTATAATACGCTCCGGCAGCCTGATACCAGGATTCACATAGGTCGAAAAAACATCCGTCTCTTTCCCGTCCGTAAATTTCACGGCTCCAATCTCTATAATTTTATCCAGTTTTGCGCTGAGCCCTGTGGTCTCAAGATCTATTGCAATATATGTATTAGTCATTTTTTCCTCCATTCCGGTTTACATAATCAACACATACCCCCTGCAAAAAACATTCCGCGCAGTTCGGTCTCGGCGCCTTACAGATCGTTCTTCCCAGACGGATAATATGGATATTCCATAAAATCCAGTGGTCCTTCGGCAGTTCTTTCATCAGGTCAAACTCAATCTTGACAGGATCTTCCTCCTTTGTCAGCCCCAGCTTCCGGGATATTCTCTTTACATGAGTATCCACAACTATACTCGGTTCATGATAGATATTGCCCCGGATCACATTGGCCGTTTTTCTGCCAACGCCCGCCAATGAGGTCAGTTCCTCTATGGTCCGCGGCACCTCACCGCCGAACCTCACCTCCAGGTCCCTGCAGCAGGCGATAATATTCTTTGCCTTATTATGATAAAAACCGGTAGAATGTATATCCTGCTCCAACTCTTCCTGATCCGCCTGCGCGAAAGCGCTGACAGCCGGATATTTCCGAAACAGGTCTTTTGTTACGATATTTACCCGCGCATCGGTGCACTGTGCGCTTAAGATCGTAGCAATCAGAAGCTGCCACGCATTATCATGATTCAGATAGCATTTATAATCTGTCCCATATTCTTTATCCAGTAATTCCAATATCTCTTTTGTACGTTTTTTCAAGTGTTGACCTGCTCCTTCCCTGTTTTCCATTTCCTCTGTCGCCGCATAATTTAACCCTTATGAACGCCCTTATCAGTTAACATAACACCGATCGGCTCATATCAAATCTCAAGTAACGTAAATTTTGCCTCATAGGTCAGCGGGCTTCTCTTCTCATAGTCAAACAGCACAAACCTCTCTTCCCCGGCACTTATCTTATCCATATCAATCTCTCCCAGCCACTTCTTATCCCACACCGGATAACGGAACACCTCCACATGCGTCATGCGCATCATCTGCCTGCAGTCATAGCCTTTTTCCACATAGTCCGAAAGCAGATCAGCCTCTGACTCCTGCCTCCTGTAAAACAGCGTTACCTTCTGCAGATAGCTGTGGATATCTCCGGAAAATGCCGGTCTGCTCTTTGCCTTCTCCCTCAGGTAAACATCAAAAGTCAAAAGCTCTTTGAACAATCCCTCCGCATTTTCTCCTTTCCCCAGGCCTTTCACAAATTCCAGGATCATCTCATAACGATAATTTCTGGAAGGGCTGTTTACATAATATCCGTTTTTTTCATAAAACTCCGCCAGCGCAAGAAACATATCATAAGGATTCTCAAACAGTTTCAGAAGTCCGGACAGCGTATGACAAAACTGGCTGCTGTTGTAAAACAGTTCCAGCATTTCCTCCACTTTCTTTAACTCCTGCACGTCCTCATAGGAGAGCCACTTCGTATAAAGCACTTCATAGGGAGGCTCCGACTGGCAGATGATCCCGTATTCATTTGCCCTTTCATATAGTTCCGAACCCTTCAGCACCTTTAAAAATCCAAGCTGAAGCTGATTTGGTGCCATGGCAAAAACTTCGTTAAAAGAGTTTCTGAAACTCTGTAGATCCTCCCAGGGAAGTCCCGCGATCAGATCCAGATGCTGATGAATATTCCCGGCTTCGGAAATTGACAGCACTGCCGCCCTTAATTTTTCCAGATTTCCGGGACGATGGATCGCACGCAGCGTTTCCTTATTTGTCGTCTGGACTCCGATTTCCAATTGCACCAGCCCCGGCCTCATCTGAGAAAGGACTTTAAGCTCTTCCTGTGTGAGCAGCTCCGCCGCAATTTCAAAATGAAAATTTGTGACACTATTGTCATTTTCCAGCAGAAATCGCCATATTGACAAAGCGTGTTCCCGATTACAGTTAAAGGTCCTGTCAATAAATTTTACCTGTCTTACCTTTCTGTCCAGGAAATAGCGAAGTTCTTTCTTTACAAGCTTAAGATCCCGCAGGCGGACCTGTTTTTCTATGGAGGAAAGACAGTAACTGCACCGGAAGGGGCAGCCTCTGCTCGACTCATAATAGAGAATCTTATGTCTCTCCCGTTCCTTTTCATCCTCCCCCAGCTCTTCATAATAAAAGGGAAGGCTGTCCATATCAAGTGGTTTCCTTACGCCGAAAAATCCTTCCCTTGTTGCCGTACCGGGTATTCTCAGCGGCAGATCGCAAAAGCTTACCGCGCCTTCCGCCTCTCTCTCCGCTTTCACGTACACCTGCAGCAATTCCCGAAAGGTTTCCTCCCCCTCTCCCTGCATGATTCCCGTCACCTCGGGAAAGTCCTCAAAAATCTTCTGATATTCATAGGAAACCTCCGGCCCGCCCAGCCAGATCGGCACCTCCGGCAGCAATTTTGAAAATTCCCTGATCAGCCTCCTTACCAGCGAAATATTCCAGATATAGCAGGAAAATCCGATCACATCCGGCTTTCTTTTATAGAGGTCCGCGAGGATCTGTTCCATGCGCTGATTGATCGTATATTCCGCCAGTTCGATATGCTCCCGCATCTCTTTTCCGGCATAGCTTCTCAGGCTGTAAACCGCAAGCCCGGTATGGATATATTTTGCGTCAATCGCTGTCAGTACAAATTTCATTTTCCGCTCCCGTAAGAATTACACCCCTTCTCAAATATATCAGCCCGGATTCGGGTTACTTACTCCTGCTTTCGTAAAAATACAGGCCCTACTATCCCTGTACATTTAAATAGACCTCATTTTTCTGGTGATACTTTCCAATGATCACTTCATCCATATTTTCTTTTGTCACCGCCACCGGCTCCAGGTTTTCATATGGTACATCGTAGGTCCCGTCATTGACCGAAGACGAAACCTGCGGCATCTCTCCTTTCGCCATTGCGACCGCCATCTCCGCCGCCCGCTGCGCCAGCAGTTCCAATGGCTTATAGACCGTCATATACTGAGTCCCCTCCACGATCCTCTGACATGCCGCCACATCCGCATCCTGCCCCACCACATACACCTGCCCGGCAAGCCGGTTTTCCGACAAAGCCTTTACGACCTGTGTTGCTATGTCATCATTGCCGCACATAATACCGTCCGGCACCTTATCTTCCGCCAGATATTCACTTGTCACATCAAAGCCCACTTCCGCCAGCCAGTTTTCCGCATATCCTGTCTTGTCAATCCTGATCGCGGAACCCTGCAGTGCCTCCTCAAACCCTTCTGTCACAAGCGTCACATTATGGTCTGACGGTGAACCGTTGACACGAATAATCGTTCCTTCCTCCCCCACCATCTTCCGCAGATATTCCCCCATCAGTGTCCCCACCTTTTTATTGTCAAAACTGATATACAGATCCACATCCGCATTCAGGATCAGCCTGTCATAAGCGATCACTTTAATACCTGCCCGTTTTGCCTTCTCCACCACTTCTGTCAGACTGTTGCCATCGATAGCAACAATGACGATAACATCCATTTCTTTCTCGATAAAATACTCAATCTGGGATATCTGCCGACTTACCTCTCCGTTCGCATTCTGCACATTCACCTCAGCCCCCAGTTCCTGTGCTTTGGACACAAAAATATCCCGATCCCGCTGCCATCTCTCAATCAGAAAAGAATCCATTGAAAACCCGATCTGAATCGCATCGCTCTCCACTTCCTCCTCATTGCTCTCCTTTGTCACCTGCCCGCAGCCAGAAACCGACACGCACGTCATAATCACACTGAGCACAATCACCAAAATTTTCTTTCGTCCCTTCTCCATACCAGCATCCTCCCGGCATCTCCAAATTTAAATATCCGCAAATCCAACATCAATTCGCCCCTACGTTCTCTTTATACTCCGTAGGCGAAACCCCCTGATACTTCTTAAAGATTCTGCTGAAATAATTCGGATCGGCATACCCTACTTCCGCGCAGATCTCCTTAATGCTTTTATCCGGTTTTTTCAGCAGCACCTTCGCTCTGTCCATGCGCCGCCCGGTCACATATTCCACAAAATTCTCTCCTGTGACCTCCTTAAACAGCTTGCTGAAATAATAGGGACTGATATTCAGTTCCCTTGAAATATCATCCAGCGACATATCTTTATGGAAATGACTGTCAATGTACTCCTGCGCCTGCCGGATCAGATCATTGGTGTGGTCCTCACTGCCTTTGACCATCGCCGCGGCAATCCCGCGCATCTTATCCATAAACCATTTTTTCAACGCCTCATAGCCTTTAATCTCAAAAACTTCCTGCAAATAATTTTTCCTGCTGTCAAACCGGTACAGATGCCCTCCGTTGCGGTACATAACGGACTCGCCGTTCATCACAAATTCCAGCACCTTCAGTTTGATACTCATCTCATCATCGCCGTACTGACTCACCATCCAGTCAAAAAATTTATCCGCCTGTACAAGGCACTCCTCCGTCTTGCCGTCCCGAAGCTTTTCAAAAATCGCCTCTTCCGTCTCCACCGGATAATTTTCCTCATATTCCACCGCAATCGGCAGATCATCCATATGGGCCACGCTGCCCTTCGTGGAATACAGCGCTTTCAGCGCCCCGTCATAGGACTGCAGGGCGTCTTTCAGCTTACATACCCCACCGATTCCTATTCTGAAGGATAGCCCTGTCGCCTTATTCATGCTCCGCACCGCAAGCCGGGACTGTTCGATCATCTCGATTCGCTTATTATATGTCATTTTAAGTTCATCGGCGGGCATAAACACAGGTATTTTATTGGCGCTTACGTTTCCTACGATCCCTTCCGGAAAAGTATCCTTCAATATCTCCCTCACTTTCGGATAATAGTCTATCTGAGCCTTCACGCTTGTCCCCACCGCATTCGTCATATAGTTACCCTGCTGCCTGTCCCCGAACACCACAGCCAGCATACATCCGTAAGCCGCCGTAATTCCCAGCAGATTCATATAGTTTTCAACGTCTTCCTCAAACCTCTCCTGAAACAGGATTGAATAGATAAAACCGTTTTCAATAATAGGCATGACGGTCTCCATGCGCTCTTTGATCTGCAGGTCATTTTTACGCCTCTCACGCCTGATATCGATCGTCTCCATCGCCTTTTCGATCACTTCCACAACGACCTTCCGGTTTACCGGCTTATTCAAATAGTCCAGCACCCCCAGCCCGATCGCCTCTTTGGCATAATCAAATTTATCGTAGGCAGTGAGGACCACAAAAATAACATTGGCGGAAAACTTCCTGATTTCCCGCATTGCGTCAATCCCGTTGATCCCCGGCATCTGAATATCCATAAATACGATATCCGGGCGGAAACGCTCCGCTGTCTCGATCGCCGCAAGCCCTGTCTTTGCCGTTTCCAGCTCGTACCTGCCGCTGAAATTCTTTTCAATGATAAACGACAGGGAATTTAAAACAATCCCCTCATCGTCCGCCAGCAATATCCTGTACATACTTTCCTTCACCCTTTTGCTCCCGTACCTCTTTTATGCCCTGTTCCAGTACCCTTTTTTGGCAGAACCTCCGCCCCGCCTAAATATAAGCCGGTACCTTGATCACAAACTCGGAACCCATATCTTTCCCCGGACTCCTGATCTCCATCACATCTTCTCTTCCGGTATAGAGTTTCAGCCTCTCCATTACGTTTCCAAGTCCAATCCCGTTGGAATTGGATTTTAAGTCAACCTCTCTCAGCTCTCCGCTTAAGATCTGAGAAATCTTTTCCTCACTCATACCGATTCCGTTATCCCACACCGACAGGTAAATAAAATCTCCTCTCCGGTAAACCGTCAGTCTGATCTTTCCCTCCCTGCCGATATTTCTGATACCATAATTTACGGCATTCTCCACGATCGGCTGGAGTATCATGCTGGGCACCTTCACATCCAGCACACGCCCGTCCACCTCTTTTTCAAAATGGATCTCCCCCGTAAAACGCACATTCAGAATATAAATATAATTGTCCACCAGCCGTACTTCCTCGCCCACCGTCGTATCCTGATTCATCTTCTTGATATTATAACGGAAAAAATCCGCCATATTCTCGATAAACTCCGTGGTCTTGTCCGCCCCTTCCATCATGGCAAGCTGCGCGCCGGCATTTAACGTATTAAACAGAAAATGAGGATTGATCTGCGCCTGCAAAGTCATAAGCTGCGCTTCACGCATACTGCTCTCCATCAGCAGTTCCTTTTCCTTCATGCGGCTCTCGCGTTCCATACTGTTTTTGATCTCCTGGATATAGATCTGTATGCTTGTGACCATTTTCTGGAACGCCCTCGACACAACACCGATCTCATCTCCGCTCTCCACATCTCCGACTTCCACATCAAAGTTGCCTTCTGCCACTTCATTTGCCGCCCTCGAGAGCCTGATCAGCGGGCTTGTCATACTTTTCGTGAGCATAAACACCATGATCATATTGATGCAGCCGATCATCGCAAGAATAAAGGTACTGATAATCTCCATATACCGCAGCGAGGAGAGCAGTATCATATAACTGTTGGAATTATTTTTAAACTGCTCATTGTTTAACGAGTAAATGCAGTTCTGGATATCTCCGTAAATTACCGTCGCCTCATCATAATAGGCCTTATACCTCTCTACATTCCTACCCCGCTTCGCCTGCACGGTTTCATACACTTTTTCCAGATAAGTCTCCGACTGCGCCTTGATATTTTTTTCCGTGATCTTCACCTGATTGTTAACCACACGCTCATTCAGCCCTTCTAACAGCTCCCGGTACTCCTGATCGGCGCGGTAATACGTATCAAGGGCATCCGAACTCTTTGTATCCAGATACCCACGTACGGATTCATGCAGTATCTGAAGGGCTTCGGAAAGTTCATTTAAGTTCACATTGCTGACATATACCTCATCCACCCGGGACATCATGGAGTTTGTGTTCATATACATAAACAGATTCATTGCCAGTATAATAATCAGAGTGAACATGAAGGTAACCGTCAGCTTGATCTGTATTGAGGCGTTATTCCATTTAGCTACCATCATGTTCCGCCTCCCCTTTTCGCCGCAGCTCTTCCGCCTCCTTCGCCCCGATGATCTTTGTACTGATCGGCACATAAGAACTGGTATAACCGCTTTCATTGTATTCCGTAAGCGCTTTAATACACTGGCTCCCCATTTCCCCGGTATCTACCTGCACCGTAGAGTAAATGATCTGTTTTTCCACGGCTTCCAGAATCGCATCGGTGGTATAATAGCCTAGTATCTTGATATCCCCCACACGGTTATAGTCCACAGCCGCCTGATAAGTACACTGGGTATAAACACTGTTCAGGCATACCATAATATCCGGCAGGTTCTGACTGTCGATGAAAATATCCCTTATCGCCTCCTCCGCGCTGAAGGCATCCGACGTGTCGATCTTTCTGATCTCGATATCCGGCAGATTCTCTTCCCCCTGCGCCGCATCGGAAAAACTGTCACGTATCGCAAAGGTGATCAGATTCTGTTTTGATTCCCCCATCGTATCATCCGCCAGAATACAGATTCTTGGATTCCGCATCTCCTCCAGCTTTGCCAGTTCCAAAATCTGCTTTCCGTATTCCAGCCCCAGGTCATAGCTGTTGACTCCCACAAAACACTGTCTTTCCGAATCCTCTATATCCTGCCGCAGAGAAACCACGCCTGTCCCGTTTTGTACCGCCTCGCCTATCAGTCTGACCGTTTCCTCATTGCCCTCCCCGCAGAAAATAATACCATCCACAGAAGAATGATTGGCAATCCGCAAAAGGTCCTCCGTCTGATAATTTACATTCAGATTCTCCCCCAGGCGTTCCACATAGACATTTTCTTTCTCCCCTTCTTCTACGGCAGCCGCGTAAACCTCATTCCAGAATTCCTTTTCCGCATCGTCCGTGATAAACACATAATGCCTGGCATAAATCTCATAGGTTCCGCTATCCGTCTCGCTGACCTGCTCCATCTTGGCGGAGAAGTAGACGGCACAGAATACCGCAACCAGAAGCATCACAACAAAGCCCGTCAGCACAATGCGAAAGGCTCCTCTCACGGAAATATTCTTATTTTGCGTCTTTTCTTTTTTCATAATATACAGTATAGCATAAAAAAACCGCTTCCGCCTGTTTTTTATGCGGAAGCGGTTTCTCTTTATGATGTCCTTAACGGCAGGCAGATAACCGTATCATCTTAAAAATGCAGCCCATTCGTAATCTTCTTTCAACAGAAAGCTTCTAGCGAATGTTTTTCATCAGCAGAACGGATTCTCCGTCGGATAAGGCAGGCTCTTCGGCTGGTTGTAGTTGATATCTTCCACCGGAACACCCAGATATTTGAATACTTCAAACAGGGACTTTCCGTAATGGCCGAACGCAACCGCTCCATGGTGAGGATAGTTCTTCTCGATCAGCACGTGACGATAGAATCTTCCCATCTCCTTGATTGCGAATACGCCGATACCGCCGAAAGACTTCGTAGCGACCGGAAGAACCTCACCCTGTGCCACATAAGCGCGCAGCTTGCAGTCAGCGGTGGACTGGAGGCGGTAGAATGTGATATCGCCTGGCATGATGTCGCCTTCCAATGTTCCGTTTGTCACTTCGATCGGCAGATTTCTTGCCATGATCATCTGATATTTCATCTCGCAGGAAGCAAGTTTCTTCGAGCAGGTATTACCGCAGTGGAAGCCCATAAATGTATCTTTATGCGTATAGTCAAATTTGCCTTCGATGGATTCCTGATACATATCTGCCGGTACGGAGTTATTGATGTCAAGCAGCGTAACGATATCATTGCTGACACAGGTTCCGATGAACTCGGACAGACAGCCGTAAATATCCACTTCACAGGATACGGGGATGCCCATGCCCGTCAGGCGGCTGTTTACATAACAGGGAACAAAACCAAACTGTGTCTGGAAAGCAGGCCAGCATTTTCCTGCGATGGCAACATATTTTCTGTAGCCTCTGTGCTCCTCGATCCAGTCAAGCAGTGTCAGCTCGTACTGAGCCAGTTTTGCGAGTACTTCGGGTTTCTTGTTGCCTGCGCCCAGTTCCTCTTCCATCTCCGCAACCTTCGCGGGAATCCTCTCATCGCCTTCATGTTTGTTGAATGCTTCAAACAGATCCAGTTCGGAGTTCTCCTCGATCTCAACGCCCAGGTTGTAAAGCTGCTTGATCGGTGCATTACATGCCAGGAAGTTCAGCGGTCTCGGTCCAAAGCTGATGATCTTTAAGTCGGAAAGTCCGACAAGCGCCCTTGCAATCGGCAGAAATTCATTCATCATATCAGCACAGTCTTCCGCCGTCCCTACCGGATACTCGGGAATATACGCGCCCACATTGCGCAGCTTCAGGTTATAGCTTGCGTTCAACATACCGCAGTAAGCATCGCCTCTGCCGCCCATCAGGTCGTTCTGGCTCTCTTCCGCTGCCGCGCAGAACATCTTCGGTCCTTCAAAATGTTTTGCCAAAAGTGTCTCGGAAATTTCCGGTCCAAAGTTTCCAAGGTATACACAAAGTGCATTACAGCCGGCTTTTTTGATATCTTCCAGAGCCTGTACCATATGGATCTCGCTCTCCACGATACAGATGGGACATTCATAAATGTCTTCCGCGTCATATTTTGCCCCGTAAGCTTCAACGAGGGCTTTTCTTCTGTTCACAGAAAGGCTCTCCGGGAAACAGTCACGGCTGACAGCCACGATACCCAGTTTGATTTTTGGAATGTTGTTCATGATAGTTGTTCCTCCTTATGATTTTATATGTTTATGTAATGATACAATAAAACAGTTCACTTCCGCGTCATAACCATGTATTACACGGAAACATTTTCTCCGATCAGTCCAATATGCGCACCCGCATCCAGACCGCCCTCGGCATGACCGATCAGCCATTTATTTTTAGCTGTGATCAGTGCGTCCTCATAGCCGGCATGTTTACTCTCCAGAGGCAGGTTCGTATCCTTCGGCAGTACGATTCCGCAGCGGAAGCCACTGTCACCCACGCTGCAGGGTGCGTAGTGAAGCGTTGTCGCATACAATTCCACGCCTGTTCCCTTCGGGCACAGGAAAGCTTCTATCTTAGAAGTTTCATACGTGTAATCATCCGTGATATCCTGCTGGCTGCCGAGCAGTAAGATCAGATCGTCCGCCGCGATATCCACTTCCGAAGAGCGGTGATACTCCACCGCATTTAACAGATGGTTATGTCCGTTGCAGTAACCGATCTGAATCGGGAGTTCTCCATAATATGCGGTTTCCAATTTCTCCTTCAGCGGCAATGCCTCCAGTATCTCCACCGAGGGTTCATAAACCACGCCGTCGGGAAGGGGCGTCTCCGCCAGTTTTGCCACAAGTTCCGAAAAGTCAAATTCGGAGATCACTCTGCCGTATTTCCGGAAAGCGGCATCTGTTACTTTTTTGATTTCCATTGTCCTTCTCCTCTTTTCTTATTTAATGATATCAAATATCGGTTTACATGCCGGATAGATTTCCTTAAACTGCTGGTATCTCGCCTCATATTTCTCGGTCAGTTCCGGATCCGGTTCTACCGTATCGACAACTTTTACCAGTTTCTCCGCAGCCTCTTCCACGGAAGCAAATTCTCCGCAGCCCACTGCGGCAAGCATACCGCCGCCGTATCCCGGTCCTTCTTCGCTCTCGATCACATCCACTTTGATCCCCAGTATATTGGCAATCATTTTCTTCCACAGCGGGCTCTTTGCGCCGCCGCCGCAGATTTTTGTCCGCTCGATCTTTATCCCCAGCGATTTTGCCACCTCAAAGGAATCTCTCAGTGCAAAAGCTACGCCTTCCAGCACTGCCTGCGTCATATCCGCCCTTGTCGTGTCCATGGTCATACCGATAAAGGTGCCTCTCGCATTGGGATTATTATGCGGGGATCTCTCTCCCATCAAATAGGGCAGGAAGTATACATGGTTTTCACCCAGCTTTTCGATTGCCGCCTGCTCGCCGCCGAAGTCCTCCGTCTTCAGGATATCCTCCATCCACCACTTATTACAGGATGCCGCACTCAGCATACAGCCCATCAGATGATAATGGCCGTCCGCATGGGCAAATGCGTGCAAGGCATTATATTTATCCACGCCGAAGTCTTTAGAGGAAATAAAGATTGTGCCGCTTGTCCCCAGAGAGATGTTGCACATGCCGTCGCCTACCGTACCGGTACCTACTGCCGCCGCCGCATTATCCCCTGCGCCCGCTATAATCTTTACGGTCTCAGGCAGTTCGAGTTCCTTCGCGAGCTCCGGTTTCAGTGTCCCAACCACTTCATAACTCTCAAATATCTTCGCAAGCTGTTCTTCCCTTACGCCGCAGATATCCATCATCTCCTTTGACCAGCAGCGGTTCTTTACATCAAACAGCAGCATACCCGAAGCGTCGGAAACGTCCGTGCAGTGTACGCCGGAGAGTTTATATGCCAGATAATCCTTGGGCAGCATAATCTTCTCGATCCTTGCGAAGTTTTCAGGCTCCTTATTTTTGATCCACAAAATCTTCGGCGCCGTAAATCCCGTAAAGGAAATATTCGCCGTGTACTCAGAAAGTTTATCCTTTCCGATCACGTTGTTTAAATAATCACACTCCTCAAAAGTCCTGCCGTCGTTCCATAAAAGCGCGGGGCGAATCACATGATCCTCTTTATCAAGTATCACCAGGCCGTGCATCTGGCCGCCGAAACTGATACCCGCCACCTGGCTTTTATCACATTCCGAGAGCAGTTCCTTTAAGCCTTCCATACTCTTCTCATACCAGTCCTCAGGCTTCTGCTCCGACCAGCCCGGATGCGGGAAATACAGCGGATACTCTTTAGAAACGATCTTATGTATCTTTCCCTCCCCGTCCATCAGCAGGAGCTTCACAGCCGATGTCCCCAAATCAATCCCTACATAAAGCATTTTATCTATACCTCCGATTCCATATGTGTGCACGGGCACACTTCATGTTTCTATTGTAACCCTGCTTTTGTATTTTCGCAATACTTTTACGGATAAATTTCATTTTCAGTAAATATTCATGAAAATAGGAATGGATTTTTGGCTACTTTTACAGTAAACCTCCATGCCCCGGGCTTCGCGGCACCACCATAAATGAAACAGGGGCAGAAGGTTTGTTGATAGTTACAAGCCATACATTTTGGTGTATACTGAATGTATCGGCAAAGATCGGTTCGTATTTGGGCCCGGAGCCCGCACAGTAAACTGATTTCAGGCTTCCTCATTTGTACCACCATCTGTCCAGCCGTATACGGCAAAAGGACGTACAGTAAAATAATAAGAGACAGGAAGCCGTGCCGTAAATTTCATCCATGGAGGTGCCGGTATGGAAAAAGTTTACGACAAATGTTGTGGTATTGATGTGCACAAAAAACTCATTGTTGCCTGTTTTAAATGCGGCAGAAAACAGGAAATCCGTGAGTTTGGTGCAACAACCAGGGAACTCCTTGAAATGGCAGACTGGCTCAAAGATGGCGGCTGTATGATGGTCGCTATGGAGAGCACTGCTTCTTACTGGAAACCCCTGTATAACATCCTTGAATCCTGCGGCCTGGACGCGATGGTGGTAAATGCCCGCCATATGAAAGCCGTCCCGGGGCGTAAGACTGATGTCAAGGATGCAGAATGGATTGCTGACCTCCTCCAGCACGGCCTTCTGCAGGCCAGTTATATCCCTGACAAAGACCAGAGGGAATTAAGGGAGCTGGTCCGCTACCGTAAAAGTCTCGTGGGGGAGCGCAACCGGGAGCTCAACCGTCTCCAGAAGATGCTGGAAGGTGCCAATATCAAGATATCCGGTACGATCACGGACATCAACGGCAAAAGTGCCAGGAATATCCTGGAACACATCCTGTCAGGAAAGGAGATTGATTCCGCGGAATACGATGTCCTTTATGAAAAAAAGATCATCGCACATAACCTGAAAGCCACAAAAGAGCAGATCATTGATGACCTCAACGGGGTAATGTCGGCCCTCCAGCGGAAGATGATGCGGGTTCTCCTGAACCATCTGGATGAGCTTAACAGGCACATCCGGGAGCTTGATGATGATATTGACTGCTTTATGAAGCCGGAAGAGAAACAGGCAGTGGACGCGATCCAGGATATACCCGGGATAGGGGAGACCAGCGCCCAGGCTGTCATCTCTGTCATAGGCACAAATATGGACCGTTTTCCAACAGACAGGCATATAGCCTCATGGGCGGGGCTGTGTCCTGGCAATAACGAAAGTGCGAACAAACGCAGGTCAGGAAAGACCAGGAAGGGGAATGCCCTCCTGCGCGACACCCTGGTGGTCTGCGCCCATAGTGCAGTGAAAAATAAAAGCAGTTATTTTTGCGCCCAGTTTGCCCGGGTCAGTGCACACCGCGGAAAGAAGCGGGCTTATGTTGCGGTGGCTCATTCCATGCTTATAGCAATCTATCACATCATCAAAGACGGCGTGGTTTTCAAGGATCTGGGAGCTGATTATTACAACCAGTTCAACAGGGAGCGCAAAATTAACGCTTACCTGAAAAAATTAAAAGCGCTTGGCTGGGAGGCTCCTGTAGTTGCCGCATAAACTTTTCAGTTAAGTTCAAAATGAACTAACAAAAGCTTGCTGGGGGAAGTCTGCGCTTTTTTGGCTACCCGGCGGGGAATGTTTCACAGTAAAGCGTATCGGAAAGGAAGCTTTTGCCTTTTGCACAAGCCTGCAAATGCCGATGATACCGGAGGGGGTATCTGTTGAGGAACGGGCGTTTTATGGCATCGGACAATGCGGGGAGGAAGAAGATGCGGTATCGTAAGCTGGGAAATACCGGACTTATCGTCTCCGAGATTGGTTTCGGTACGATTCCGGTTCTGCAGGGAAATGTTCCGGTACTGCCTGATTATTTTAATCTCAGTGAAAAACAGGCGATATCCGTTATGGAATATGCCTTCCGGTCAGGGTGTAATCTGTATGATACGGCGATCGTTCCCGAGTATGGGGATGCGGAGATAAAACTGGGAAAATTTGCGGCAAAAATCGGGAGAGAGAACATTATTATTTCCGACAAAGCCAGATTTTTTGACGGAAATGAGATCTATGGGGCTGTTCTGGAATCCTGTGAAAATCTCGGGACTTCGCCGGATATTTATTTTGTGCATCAGGCAGATTTCGCTCATGAGGAGGAAATTTTCCGAAAGGGCGGGGCGTTGGATGGGCTCTGTGAGTTGAAAAAGGAGGGACGGATACGATTTACCGGACTGGCTTCCCATTACTATGATATTCTTTTGCGGGGTGCAGGAGACGGCAGGGTGGATGTGCTGCAGGGCAGCGGGAATCTGCTGGAGAGGGGGATGCTTGAACGGATTGCCGCAGAACCGGCCTTCCGGGAGAAGGGTTTTTTGGTAAATAAGGTTTATGCGGCGGGGATTCTGCCGAAATTTTTTCCGGAGGATATGCTGATCGGCAGCGTGCTCTCCTATCCGGTATCCGGCGCGCTGCTTGGTATTGGTTCTGTGGAACAGGTGGATGCGGCCGTGAGATATGAGGCTGAAAATCGGGAACCTGAGATACCTGATTTTGAGGAAGTGCTGGAAGTACTGGAAAAAGAATTTACACCGATTCCCTGTGACCGCTGTCAGAGATGTGCGTGTCCTTATGGAACGGAGATTCATACCATCTTCAGACAGTACAACTATTATTTTCTGGGCAAAGATCACTGGGCGCTCCGCAAGCTGGATCTGGGAATTGAAGACAGTGCCCGGCTGTGCCGGGAATGTGCGGATATGCCCTGTCTTTCCATGTGCACAGGAAAGATCAGGATTCCGGACGAGATGGAGAAGGCGGCGGAACTTGTGAGGACTTTTTTACGCAGAGAATAGCGGTTTGGCTTTGCCGCAGGGCATAAGGAAAAGAAAAACCGTTATCTATAGATAAAACAGTATCAGATGAAGTATGGCAGGAGGTTAAGATGGACAGATATCAATTTTCGGAAAACACAATGGAACAGATTTACGCGGGCTGGCTTGGTAAGGTGATAGGGATTCGCTTAGGGGCACCGGTGGAGGGCTGGACGGCGGAAAAGATTGCGGATGTATACGGAGAAACGTGGAGTTATCCTGTGGATTATCATATATTTGCGGCGGACGATGACAGCAATGGTCCGATTTTTTTTATCCGGGCGCTGAAAGACAGCGGGCATGGGGAAGCACTTACCGCCTGGGATGTGGCGGAGGCGCTGCTGAATTACGCGCCTTATGAACATGGATTTTTCTGGTGGGGAGGGTACGGCGTTTCCACCGAACATACGGCATACCTGAACCTTCAAAAAGGCATTTCGGCGCCGCTTAGCGGCAGCATTGTAAAAAACGGATCAACCATAGCCGAACAGATTGGCGGACAGATTTTTATCGATTCCTGGGGACTTGTGGCGCCGGGAAACACGGATCTTGCGGCAAAGCTTGCCGAACGTGCCGCATCGGTGACGCATGACCGCAACGGCATATACGGAGGAATTTTTATAGCGGTGTGCATCAGTGCCGCCTTTACCGGATGTACGATCAAGGAGATGCTGGATTTATCGCTTTCCTATATACCGGAGGATTCGGAATACGCGCGGGCAGTTAGGGCGGTGAGAATATTTTATGAGAATGACGCATCCGGAGACTGGAGAGGTGCGTTCCGGTATGTCAAAGAAAATTTCGGCTATGACCGTTACCCGGGTTACTGTCACATTATTCCCAATGCGGCTGTGATCATACTGGCGCTGCTTTATGGGGAGGATGATTTTACAAAAACTCTTTGTATCGGAAATATGTGCGGCTGGGATACGGATTGTAATGTCGGAAATCTGGGAGCGATCATGGGCGTGCGGAAAGGGCTGAAAGGAATAGATTATGATCGCTGGAGAAAGCCGCTGAATGACCTTCTCCTATGTTCCGGCGTTATGGGCAGCCTTAATATAATGGATGTGCCTTACGGGGCAATGTATATGGCGGAGCGCGCCTTTGAACTGGCCGGCGAGGAGCTTCCGGGAGTCTGGAAGGAACTTTTGACGGACAGGACGGAAAGATGCCATTTTGAGTTTCCCGGTTCGACACATGCCATGCGGGTGCGGTGCGGAGAGGGCATCTATACATCTCATCCGGAATATCATCTCCGGAATACGGATGAGACAGCCGCCAGCGGGAGGCGGAGTCTTAAGATGCATGTGTATCCCCTTTGCTGTGGACAAAAGGTCTATTTATACCAAAAGACCTGGTATGAACATGCGGAACTCCACGATGACAGGTATCAGCCGGCATTTTCGCCGAAGATTTATCCCGGTCAGAGGATGAGCGCCTGGGTGAGGGTTCCGGAGGAGGAGAAGGCCGTACAGGCGTGCATGTATGTGCTCGATCAAAGGGAGAACAGGGAATATACAGGTGAGAAAACAGTGCTGAAGGCGGGCGTCTGGACAAAGCTGGAATTTTGTATTCCGCCCATGGAGGGGGCACTGCTGAGTGAGGCGGGGGTGCGGTTTGTGGTTCCCGGTGACAAAAATGAACAGCAGGACTTTACGGCATATATTGACGATTTGGAGTATGGGGGAGATCCGGACTATACCGTGGATTTTGCGAAGGAACGGGAGCTGATGCTTCCAATGGGACACTGTGAGATCACACAGTTTACCAGGCTGAAAGGATCATCCTTTTTGGAAGAGAATGTGCTGCATCTTACGGCGGAGGATTATGGCGAGGTTTATACGGGAAGTCATTTATTTAAAAACTATACTGTAAAAACCGTGCTGGAACCTTTGTGCGGAGACGGGCACTTTGTCAATGTGCGTGTGCAGGGCGGGCTTCGCTCCTATGCGGTCGGATTTGGCTTAAAAGAGCGGCTCGGTCTTTGGAGGAATGAGCATGGTTACCGGGAACTTATCTCCGTACCGTATAAGTGGAAGTATGGGGAATGTTATGCTTTGATTGTCGTGGTAAAGGATCATATCATAACTGTGAAAGATGGTGAAGGAAAGGAATTGATCCGTTATGCGGATGAGAAGCATCCTTATCTTTCCGGTGCGGTAGGATTTTCCGTGAGGGAGGCGGGGCATCTTGCGGTGCACAGGCTGGAAGTGAGACCTGTCTGATAGGGAAGGATTATTTCACCGATGGCTTTTGATAAAAAGAATAATGCCGCAATAGTTGAAATTGCGGCATTTTCACGTTCCTGAGCGGATTCGAACCGCTGGCCTTCCGCTTAGGAGGAAAACTTATACCTTGCCCTGCGGTTACCTTACACCTCTTTTCATGCTCTTTTATGTCAAAAGTGTCCTCGTAGAACCCAGTTTATTGTGCCTTTTTATTGCATATTGCACAATTTTATCTACTACTATTCACTTTCATCAAATTAGCAGAAAATTAGCAAAAGCTGTTTTTGAGAACGTCGATTAGCAAAAAATTAGCAGAATCATCATCTGATTTTTAAGCTAATCCGAGTAGCTCACTTTAAATTGAAGTCTATATTTTGTTGTTGCTGTGTACATCTGACATCAGATAATGTCATTTTACCATAAGCCCACACCAGCCGACAACAAAAGCGGACTTATTTTTCCTGAACAGGATTTGCTGATAAATGGAGGGTTCTATGTCAGAGTATCAATTAGAAATCAAACAGATTGTGGACTATCCACGCTGCCGGATCTACCGGCAGTTTATCCAGAACTTAATGGCAGACCGAAGCATTCGCACAAGCGGGGGCTCCGGTCTTTTTTATTATACGGTACTTTGCAACTATGCAAATTTCCGTACCTCCTATCTCCGCATAGACGGTATCGGCTATACGGTATACCCCGGTGAATGGATTTGCACCGTGAAAGAACTTACAGCATGGTTCCGTACCCGTCTCCAGTGCCAGGCAGTTTCTATCCTGGATGAATTGCAGAAACGCCATCTTATATCCTATCTTTTCCTTGACCGGGGAAAGGTAGTCAAATATAAGGTGCGTGACTGGAAAAAACATAATACCGTGCTGGACTACAACTGCCCCTGTCAAAAGGATACAGGATTTTTCTTTATGCCCACTGTGATTGCAACAGAACTGGTCAGCGCCGGCCGCTGCTCTGAAATGGATATCCTGCTGGATCTGTGGATGTCTGCTGTCTACAATGACAGCCAGGTACAGGGTTCAGAAATTGGTCCAGTTGTCTATTTCCGTAATGGCACCGGCTCCCCGCTGGCCGCCTACAGTGAAATGGCTGTCCGTTGGGGCATCTCCAAAGCTACAACAGGGCGTGTGTTAAAAAAACTTGCTGATATGGACTATATCTCTTTAATGTCATTCCCCGGAAGGACAGGTAGCGTGATCTATCTGCATAGCTACCTTTCTACCATGTTCCAGATATCAGATGTCCTTGTTGATAAAGAGGAGGTTGCCATGGTCCTGAAAATCAATCTTGCACTGCCGGATGAAACAGATTCACAGGAAGATTCTACTGTTACAGAGCATGAGATATGCGTTTCAGAGGAATTAACCAGCGTTTCAAAATCGAACATGGAAACTGTCATCACAAAAATGGCGCAAGTCCTTGATGCACAGGGCATTTCCTGTTTCCGGTGTCCCAAATCCATATATAAGTTATATCCTTTATCAGACGCCTGCAGGGAAGAGTATATATCCCACATACTGAAGGGGACTGTACGGTTTGGAATGACTGTATCCTGCGGGGAGGATAAGCCGGTCTGCACCTTTGAACTGACGCTCTCTCCCACCGAAAAGGACAGAGAAGGAGGTGCCAGGGCATGAAAAAGAATCAGGAAGAAATGAACATTGCCGATAACCCACTGTACCATGATACCTGGAAACTGCTGAAGAAATACAGGGACGTGGTGTGGAGTCTGGAGCTGTCCGTCCAGCAGGTGCGGAGCCGGTTTGAGATCGAATATGGGAGTTCCATTGAGGATTTCCTGGAGTCCGTCTATGTGGCCGGAATAGACCTGTCAGACCGCAGCATTGAGCACCATGCCAAATGTATCGAGCGGAGCCACCGGATGCTGAAACTTCTGGATACCTCCATCGACCTGCTCCGTACCAAGCATAAAAATGGGGAGAGCTATTACTGGCTGCTGTATTTTTCCTTCCTTTCCCCGCAGCAGCTGAGAAATGTGGAAGAAATTATAGAGAAACTGCGCCCCCATATCCGGGATATCAGTTTCCGCACCTATTACCGCAGGAGGCGGGAGGCGATTGACGCACTCAGTTCTATTCTGTGGGGATATACATCCAAGGACAGCATTGACGTTCTGGAGAAGTTCTTTCCAAATGATAAGGATACTGGGGAATAAAAATAGACAGCTATATGATATTTACAGGCAATCACGCCGGATTGGAGGAAATATATGATAACATTGACCGAGGATGAAAAAAGGATGGTGTTCCAGCTGGAAGGCTGCCGCAGGTATGATGCGATACAGGAGATTGCTATGCTCTGTCGGTATACCCATGACCACGATAAAAGGGCCACTGCAGAAAACCTGTTAAAGAAACTCCAAGAGCTTTCGGAGGATGACTGCAAGGAGCTGATCTGTGATATTCAGAGAAACTATCCGCCTGCCCTGGAAAGCAAGGACTGTTGGGGAGATGATTGCTGTAGCAAGACAGGAATCCGGTGCCATGAAACTAGAAGGGCATGATATTATGGCGCTGGAACGCTTTGACCCGGAAGTAAGGCATATGATTGTGTTTGACGTGCTTTCAGATAGAGCGTCCGTAGGGGATATAGGCGATAGAATGCGGCTGTTTCTGACAGAATCCGGATACCAAAAGGCGTTGGAGAACCAAAACAAAGCTTTCATCCAAATTCTGAACCATGCGGGAGTAATACAGGGACATTTACGGTATGACCGGACAGACAGGGATCTATGATGTGAAAATCTATATGACCGGAAAGAATACAGATAAAGGAAATCCATTGAACCATACGGGATTTTGTGGTATTATGAATATGGAGAGATATATGTGTAAGGCAGGTGATATCATTGATGGAACATAATGCAGAAATTTCAGAAAATACACAACAGGAATCCGTTCCTGTAATGAAACGTACTATTAAAGACAGCGTTTTTACAAATCTTTTTAAAGATAAAAAGTATTTGATACAGTTATATCAGGCACTTCACCCGGATGATAAACAAACTACCGAAAATGATATAAAAGATATCACTATCAATAATGTTCTTGTCGATGATATCTATAATGATCTGGGATTTTCAGTAGGTAACCGGCTTTTGATACTGATTGAGGCTCAAGCCACATGGACAGTAAATATTTTGTTCCGTATTCTTATGTATCTTGTACAGACATATCGGGAATATTTTAGAGTAACAGAGCAGGATATTTATAACAGTACAAAATTGAAAATGCCAAAGCCTGAATTATATATCATATATACGGGAAACAGAAAGGAACGGCCAGAGGAAATATCTTTTTCAGAAGAGTTTTTTGGTGGAGAAGATATTTGCATAGATGCGAGAGCTAAAATTATCTATGATGGAAAAGAAGGCGATATTATCCATCAGTATGTGACATTTTCCAAAGTATGCCAGGAACAGGTGTCAATCCATGGAAGGACCAGAAAAGCTATACAGGAAGCGATCCGCATCTGCAAAGACAGGAATGTGCTGAAGGAATATC
>OFEY01000971.1_pt1 | contig 20811 bp, 15 predicted proteins | sample 1521251 | NCBI WGS metagenome assembly OFEY01 (sample SAMEA3504100, study PRJEB24116) | mouse gut metagenome | biome: mouse gut; feature: mouse-associated habitat; material: faeces | place: Denmark | collected 2011
TTCTATCGTGCAGATGCCTTCCGTTATTCCGGTGGCTACGGTGGCGATAAACGGCGGCGTAAACGCAGGGCTTCTGGCGGCAAAGATTCTTGCCACTTCCGATGGGGCGCTGCTTGGAAAGCTGAAGGAATACAGTGAAAATATGAAGCGGGAAGTGCAGGCGAAGGATCAAAAGCTGCAGGAAGTCGGATATAAAAATTATTAGGGTGTATTTACGGCATTGGCAGAAGAGTTGCGGAACCGAATAGGAGAACAGGAATGGATTATAAGAAAGCAGGCGTAGATATCGAGGCGGGCTATCAGTCCGTGGAAATGATGAAGCAGTATGTGAAAAAGACCATGCGCCCGGAAGCGCTGGGGGGACTCGGCGGATTTTCCGGCGCCTTTTCCATGGAGCGTTTTAAGGAGATGGAAAAACCGACACTTGTGTCGGGAACGGATGGTGTGGGCACGAAGTTAAAACTGGCCTTTGTTTTGGACAGGCATGATACGATCGGGATTGACTGCGTGGCAATGTGCGTCAACGATATTGCCTGCGCCGGCGGGGAGCCGCTGTTTTTTCTGGATTATATTGCCTGCGGCAAAAACTTTCCGGAAAAGATCGCATCTATAGTAAAAGGAGTGGCGGAAGGCTGCGTGCAGGCTGGGTCTGCGCTGATCGGCGGGGAGACGGCGGAGCATCCGGATCTGATGCCCGAGGAAGAGTACGATCTGGCAGGTTTCGCGGTGGGTATCGTGGATGAGAAGGATATGATTACCGGCGCGGATATCAAGGCGGGCGATGTGCTGATCGGCATTGCGAGTTCGGGGGTGCATTCTAACGGCTTTTCACTTGTCAGAAAAGTATTTGAGATGACGAAGGAGAGCCTTAATACGTACTATGATGAGCTGGGAACGACATTGGGTGAAGGGCTCCTTGCCCCCACAAGGATTTATGTGAAAGCGCTGAAAGCCGTGAAGGCGGCAGGTGTGCGCATAAAGGGCTGCAGCCATATTACGGGCGGCGGTTTCTATGAAAATATACCGAGGATGCTGCCGGAGGGCGTTCTGGCCGTGATTCGGAAGGACAGTTATGATATTCCGCCGATTTTTGCACTGCTGCAGGAAAGAGGCGGCATAGAAGAGAAAATGATGTATCAGACTTATAATATGGGGCTCGGCATGGTGCTTGCGGTGGATGCGGCGGATGCCGAAAAGACCGTGGAGGCATTGAAAGAGGCAGGAGAGAAAGCTTATATTGTCGGCAGTGTGGAAGCCGGCGATAAGGGAGTGCGGTTATGTTGAGAAAGCAGGAGTCTGCGGAGATGACTGCAGGCTGTGATAAGATTGTCAAAGACAAGATTGCCATTGACAATCCCGTTTTTGACAATCTCGTCATCGACAATCCCGTCTTCGACGGGAAAAGAAAGCTGCGGGTACTGGTCTGTGTCTCCGGCGGTGGAACCAATCTGCAGGCGCTTATCGATGCGAAGAAGGCGGGCAGGCTTGCGAACACGGAACTGGTCCGGGTGATCAGCAATAAGGCGGATGCTTACGCGCTGGAGAGGGCGGAAAAAGCGGGAATAGAAGGTATCTGTGTCTCTCCGAAGAATTTTGCGGACAGGGAGGCGTTTCACAGGGCTTTTTTGTCGGCGGTGGAGGAGGCGGAGCCGGATCTGATCGTACTGGCCGGATTTTTGGTGGTACTTCCGGCAGAAATGATTTCCCGCTACCGAAACCGGATCATCAATATTCATCCGTCATTGATCCCCTCCTTTTGCGGGAAGGGATTTTACGGGCTGAAGGTGCATGAAGAAGCGCTTGCAAGGGGCGTTAAAGTGACCGGTGCGACGGTGCATTTTGTGGATGAGGGAACCGATACCGGTCCCATTATCCTGCAAAAGCCGGTAGCGGTGCAGGAGGGGGATACCCCCGAGAGCCTGCAGCGGCGGGTGATGGAGGAGGCGGAGTGGGTTTTACTGCCGAAGGCAATCGAACTTATCGCATCGGGATTGGTAAGTGTTGTGGAGGGGAGAGTATTGCATGGGAATCTATTTAAATCCGGATAATGATGGTTTCCGGCGGGCGCTCCGTTCGGAAATTTATGTGGATAAGACAGGGCTTATTGCGCTGACAAATAAATATCTGGATACGGAACAGCAGTTTATCTGTGTCAGCAGACCGAGGCGTTTCGGAAAATCGATGGCGCTTGGGATGCTTGCGGCTTATTACAGCCGCGGCTGTGATTCCAGGAAATTGTTTGGTGGGTTAAAAATAGAAAAGGATCCAACATTTGAGGAAAATCTGAATCAGTATGAAGTGATTTATCTGAATATGCAGCATTTTCTGATAGAAGCTGAATCAGAAAGGATAACGGAATATCTGGAGCGGGAGGTTTACAGAGAACTTTTAGAGGAATACGGAGATATTCCGGAAAGAGGAGGAACGGGACTTGCCCCCGTACTGAGAAAGATCTATGCCGTTACCGGCAGAAAATTCGTTTTCCTGATCGACGAATGGGATTGTGTGATGCGGGAGAGGCAGGAGTCGGAGGAACTCCAGAGGCAGTATCTTGATTTTCTGAGAAATCTTCTGAAGGACCAGTCCTATGTGGCGCTTGCGTATATGACGGGCATTCTTCCGGTAAAGAAGTACGGGCAGCATTCCGCCCTCAATATGTTCTGGGAGTTTTCGATGATCGATCAGGGCTTTTTTGAGGAATATACGGGTTTTACGGAGACGGAAGTACAGGAATTATGTGAGAGATATTCCATGGATTTTGAGGAAGCGGGAAGCTGGTATGACGGGTATCAGTTTGCAAAATACCATCATATCTATAATCCGAAATCGGTTGTGGAGGCGATGCACCGCGGGCGGTTTTCTAATTACTGGACATCCACGGAAACCTATGATGCATTGAAAATATATATGGATATGGATTTTGACGGGCTGCGCGGGGATATTGTGCAGATGCTCGGCGGGAAGCGGATCAAAGTGAATACGTTCAGTTTTCAGAACGATATGCGGAATTTCCGGGTAAAAGATGATATACTCACGCTGCTGATCCATCTGGGATATCTGGCGTATGACTCTGAAACGGAGGAAACCTTTATTCCGAACAGGGAGATTGCCCGGGAATTTGAGAATGCCATGAGTGTGGGCGGCTGGCAGGAGGTCATGAGCATTTTAAAGGCATCCGAGAAGCTCCTGCAGGATACGCTTCTGGGGAAGGAAGAGAGTGTGGCAGAGGGGATTGACCTGGCACATATGGAAGTAGCCTCGATACTGACTTACCATGACGAAAATTCCTTTGCCTGTGCCATTGGGCTTGCCTATTACAGCGCGAGAAAGGATTATAAGATCATCCGGGAGATGCCGGCGGGGGATGGTTTTGCGGATATTGTATTTTTGCCGCTGCCGTTTTGCAAAAAGCCGGCGTTTGTGGTAGAACTTAAGTATAATAAGTCCGCGGAAGGGGCAATCCGACAGATCAAAGAAAAGCGCTATACACAGGCGCTTAAGGGTTATTCGGGAGAGATTTTGCTGGTAGGAATCAGTTATGATAAAGCTGGCGGGAATAAAACGCATAGCTGCAGGATTGAGAAAATAGTAAACTGACAGGCTGTGGTGAAACGGAGGGTAAAATGGATATTTTAATTGTCGGCAGCGGCGGCAGGGAGCATGCCATTGCGCAGAGCGTCGCAAAGAGCACCCGTGCGGGAAAGATTTACTGTGCGCCGGGAAACGCGGGTATTTCGCAGGTGGCCAGGTGCGTGCCCATCGGCGCCATGGAATTTGAAAAACTGGTATCTTTCGCAGAGGAAAAGAAGATCGGCCTTGTGATTGTGGGCATGGATGATCCTCTGGTGGGCGGCCTGGTGGATGAGCTGGAGGCGGCTGGCATCCGCGCCTTTGGACCGAGGAAAAATGCGGCGATCCTGGAAGGCAGCAAGGCTTTTTCCAAGGATCTGATGAAAAAGTACGGGATACCTACGGCGGCTTATGAGACCTTTGACGATCCGGAGAAGGCACTGGAATATATAAAGACGGCAGACTATCCGATCGTATTAAAGGCGGACGGACTGGCGCTGGGGAAGGGCGTGCTGATCTGCAATACCCTGAAGGAAGCGCAGGAAGGCGTCAGGACGATTATGGAGGACAAAAAGTTCGGAGATGCCGGAAACCGGATGGTCATCGAGGAATTTATGACCGGAAGAGAAGTTTCGGTTCTGGCCTTTGTGGACGGAAAGGACATTCGGATTATGTCATCCGCCCAGGACCATAAGCGGGCGGGAGATAACGATACGGGACCAAATACCGGCGGAATGGGAACTTTTTCTCCAAGTCCCTTCTACACGGAGGAGATAGATGACTATTGTAAAAAGTATATTTATCAGGCCACCGTGGATGCGATGGAGAAGGAGGGAAGGCCTTTTCAGGGGGTTCTCTTCTTCGGACTGATGCTGACGGAGAAGGGACCGAAGGTACTGGAATACAACGCCAGGTTCGGAGATCCGGAGGCCCAGGTGGTGCTGCCCCGGATGAAGAACGATATTGTGGAAGTGATGGAAGCCTGCATAGACGGAAGGCTTCATGAGATAAAACTGGAGTTTGAGGAGAATGCGGCGGTCTGCGTGGTGCTGGCGTCGGAAGGCTACCCTCTGCACTATGAGAAGGGGCTTCCGGTTACGGGGCTTGAGCGTTTTGAAAAAGAGGAAGGATATTACTGTTTCCATGCGGGCACAAAGTTCGATGAGAGCGGAACCCTTGTCACGAACGGCGGCAGGGTGCTGGGGATTACGGCAAAAGGTGATGATCTGAAAACGGCAAGGGAAAATGCTTACCGGGCGACCGAATGGGTGCGGTTTGACAATAAGTATATGCGGCGGGATATCGGCAACACTATAATGGAGCTGTAAAAATATAAGAAGAGAGTAAGAGAGGTTTTACATGAGAGGGAAAAGGTTAGTCGGAGGTACTATAGTAACGGCATTGTGCATGATAGGGATGCTGTATCTGAACAGTTCGGTAAGTAAGGCTTACTGGGTGACTGTGAAGAGCAATAATACGAGGGTGCGCAATGCGGCAAGCACGGACAGCGAGGTGATGACCGCGGTAAATGCGGGGGACAAGGTTGATGTGTACAGCGAAGAACAGGGAAGTGACGGGAACACATGGTATAAGATCAGCATCAACAACGTGTCGGGCTATGTGCGGGCGGATACCGTGGAGAAAGTGTCGGAAGAGGATGCGGAACTGATGGCGTCCACTACCACGGTGGAGACGGAGCCGGTGCAGACGGCGGCATCGTCCACGGTGGAGTCGATGCCTTCCCAGGCGGCTACGGTGAAACAGGATAATGTCAACGTGCGTTCCGAGGCATCCACCAACGGAAGCGTGGTGGCAAAACTCACCAGCGGCGCGGCGGTGACGCTGACAGGGACTTCCTCGGACAGCGAGGGAAAGACCTGGTATCAGGTGAATTTTATCAATAACGGTTCTAACGTGAGCGGCTATATCCGGGAGGATTTTGTGGAACTCGGAGAAGTTGTGGGGGTTGAAGAACCTGTGGCGGATCCGGCGGAAGGCGAAGGAGCCGCAGAGGGCGGCGAAGAAGGCCTCGAGGATATTTACGGTGATATGCCGACAGAGGACGGCACTGCGGCAAATAATGACTATGAGCTGTTTTTTGAGCCGGACTCCGAAGGCGTAGACAGCTGGTATGTGCATGATAATATCGCACAGAAGCGCTATAAACTGGAGCAGCTTATGCAGGCGGATGAGATGAATACGCACAATCTCGAGATCAAGGACAAAGAGATCGGAAAGATGAAGATAGCGGTGATCGTTCTTGCGGTGCTGTTTGTGATCACTCTTCTTATGGCAGGTTTCTTCGGGTTTAAGTATCATGATCTGAAGGATGAGGACGATGAGGATGATGAGGACGACGATGAGGATGATGATTTCCGTGAGGCGCCCCCTGTAAGAAGAAGGGCAAGAGCGGATGCGGAGAGAGGAAGCAGAAGCCGTGAGGCGGATATGAGGGAAGAGAGAAGCCAGAGAAGTGTGCGGCAGCCTCAGGCGGGTGCTGCAAGAAGGCCCTCTTCGGCATCGGGCGCATCGAGAAGACCGGAGACGGAGGGCAGAAGCGCCCAGAGACAGCCTCAGGCGAGAAGGCCCGAGGGGGAAGCGGTAAGAAGGACGTCTCCTGCCGGGACAAGGCAAAGAAGCCCTCAGCCCGGACAGCAGGGCAGAAGATCGCCCGCGCCCAGAGAGGCGGCACCTTCCCGCAGTTCCTCCAGAAGTGATGTGGAATGGAAGCCGAAAAATTTTATCACCAGAGAAGAGGATGAACCGGACTTTTCTTTCATAGATATGGATGAAGATATTTAAAATATAATTGGAATGGAGGCATGTTATGCAATCTCCCTATACGGAAAAAGCAAAATCCGTTTTGCACAGGGCGGCAAAGGCGGCGCGCAAATCGGGACAGGGTTATATTGGGACGGAGCATATCCTGCTGGGGCTTTATCGCGAGGAAAACAGCGTGGCATCCCGGGTTCTTGCGGAGAACGGGATGGATGAAGGAAGGCTCCTGCAATTGATTCAGGATTATATCGTGCCGGAAGTCAGTGTTGTGATCCGGGAGCGGGAAGGGTATTCTCCGAAGGCAAAGATCCTGTTGGAGGAAGCCGGGAGGATGGCTGAACGCTTCGGTTCCGATCTGATCGGGACGGAGCACCTTCTGCTTGCCATGATCAAGGAAAGCGACAACGTGGCGGTGCGGCTTCTGACGACCATGGGCATGTCCGCACAGAAAGTGTATGCGGATACGCTCTATGCCATCGGGGAAGATCCGAATTTATATAAGACGGATTTGCTGAAAAACCGCGGCCAGAAGAAGAAGGGTTCCACGCTGGAACAGTACAGCAGGGACCTGACAGCCCTTGCAAAGGAAGGAAAGCTGGATCCGGTGGTGGGCAGAGAGTCCGAGATACAGCGGGTGATTCAGATTATCAGCAGGCGGACGAAAAACAATCCCTGTCTGATCGGGGAACCCGGCGTTGGCAAAACCGCCGTTGTGGAAGGACTGGCGCAGCGGATCGTGTCGGGGAACGTGCCCTATACGGTGCAGGATAAACGTGTGCTTGTACTGGATCTGTCCGGCATGGTGGCAGGCAGCAAATACCGGGGTGAGTTTGAGGAGAGGATCAAAAAGGTGATCGCAGAAGTCATCGCCAGCGGCAATGTGCTTTTGTTTTTGGATGAGCTGCATACGCTGATCGGTGCGGGCGGCGCGGAGGGCGCTATCGATGCATCCAATATTTTAAAACCCTCCCTTGCCAGAGGAGAAATCCAGTTGATCGGCGCTACCACGATAGAAGAGTACCGGAAATATGTGGAGCGGGATGCGGCACTGGAGCGGCGTTTCCAGCCGGTGACGGTGGAGGAGCCCACGGAGGAGGAAGCCGTTGCGATTTTGGAGGGAATTGCGTCCAAATACGAGGACCATCACCGCGTGACGATCACGAAGGAGGCTCTGGCGGCGGCGGGACGTTTGTCGAGCCGCTATATCAACGACAGAAGGCTTCCGGATAAGGCGATCGATCTGATCGATGAGGCCTCTTCGGCAGCAAGGCTTAAGATCATGAAAACGCCCGAAAAGCTTTATGAGCTGGAGGCGCAGATCAAGGAGCTGGATATCAAAATAGAACGTTCGATCCGCTTTGAGGCGTATCTGCAGGCAAGTGAGCAGAAGCAGGAGCAGGATGAACTGATGAAAAAATATAACCGCTTAAAGGAGAAGGTGGAGCGGGAGCGGATGGAAAAAAGCTATGTGGTGACGGAGGAGGATATTGCCGCCGTGACATCCATGTGGACCAAGATCCCGCTGCAGAAGCTGGAAGAGAAGGAAAGCGAAAAGCTGCTGAAACTGGAATCCATCCTGCATAAGAGAGTGATCGGGCAGGAGGAGGCGGTGAATGCCGTCTCGAGAGCCATGCGCAGAGGCAGGGTGGGACTGCAGGATCCGAACAGGCCCATCGCGTCGTTTCTGTTCCTCGGCCCTACCGGCGTCGGCAAGACGGAGCTCAGCAAAGCGTTAGCGGAAGCCATGTTCGGTTCGGAAAGCGCCCTGATCCGGGTGGATATGTCGGAATACATGGAAGGACACTCGGTGTCCAAGATGATCGGTTCCCCGCCGGGCTATGTGGGCTTTGACGAGGGAGGACAGCTCAGCGAGAAGGTGAGAAGAAATCCTTATTCGGTGGTGCTGTTTGACGAGATCGAGAAGGCCCATCCGGATGTGTTTAATATTCTGCTGCAGGTGCTGGACGACGGACATATTACGGATTCCAAGGGGCGTAAGGTAAGTTTTAAGAACACGATCCTGATTATGACCTCCAATGTGGGCGCGAAGCGGATTGTGGAGCCGAAAAATCTCGGCTTTTCCTCCGGCAGGTCCAGGGAGCAGGATTACGAGACCATGAAGAAAAATGTCATGGAGGAAGTGAAAAAACTGTTCAAGCCGGAATTTATTAACAGGGTGGATGAAATCATGGTATTCCATCAGCTTGATAAGGATAACATGAAGGAAATTGTGACACTTCTGTCAGAAAACCTGATCAGGCGGAGCAGGAAGCAGATGGATATCACCTTAAAGATCACCCCTGCGCTGAAAGCGCATCTGGTGGATAAGTATACGGATCTGAAAATGGGGGCAAGGCCCCTGCGCCGGGCGATCCAGACCGTGGTGGAGGATGCGCTGGCGGAGGAGATTCTGTCTGACCGTGTCAAGAGCGGGGATACCGTGTCTGCGGGCTGGAAAGAAGATAAGGTGACGTTTACCGTGAAGTAAAAGGTACTGATATGGCGAAAGGAAAACAGACGACCGTATTCTTTTGTCAGGAATGCGGATATGAATCCAGCAAATGGCTGGGGCAGTGTCCGGGCTGTAAACAGTGGAATACATTTGTGGAGGAGAGCGTGCGGCAATCCTCCACACCAAAAATGGGAGGCGGAAAGGCCTCTTTTTCCCGTGCGGAAAACAATAAACCCGTAAGGCTTAAGGAGATCGAGAGCGGGGACGAAGAGCGCTATACAACCCATATAGAGGAACTGGACCGGGTTTTAGGCGGCGGCATCGTGAAGGGATCTCTGGTGCTGGTGGGGGGAGATCCGGGCATCGGAAAATCCACCCTGCTTTTACAGGTCTGTCAGCGCATGGCGGAGGATCACAGGGAGATGCTCTATATATCAGGGGAGGAATCCCTGCAGCAGATCAAGATTCGTGCAGAGAGGCTGGGGCATTTTTCGGATTCCTTGTCGTTATTGTGCGAGACCGATCTGGACGCGGTGGAGGAGGCGGTCAGAAGAACTGCTCCCGCCGTGGTGATCATCGATTCGATCCAGACCATGTACCGGGAGGAGGTCAGTTCGGCGCCGGGCAGCGTCTCCCAGGTCAGGGAGGTTACGGGAAGGCTTCTGCAGATCGCAAAGGGGCTGAATGTGTGTATTTTCCTGGTGGGACATGTGACAAAGGAGGGCACCGTGGCAGGGCCGCGGGTGCTGGAACATATGGTGGATACGGTGCTGTATTTTGAGGGGGACCGATATGCCTCCTACCGTATTTTGCGCAGCGTGAAAAACCGTTTCGGCTCCACCAATGAGATCGGCGTCTTTGAGATGCGCACGGAGGGGCTTGCGGAAGTGAAAAATCCTTCGGAGTTTATGTTATCGGGCAGGCCGGAGGGGGCAAACGGTTCGGTGGTGGTGGCGTCCGCCCAGGGAACACGTCCGATCATGCTGGAAATCCAGGCGCTGGTATGCCGGACGAATTTCGGCTTTCCAAAGCGGCAGGCGACGGGCACGGATTTTAACAGGATCAATCTGCTGATGGCGGTGCTGGAGAAGCGGATTCAGATGCAGATCGGGGACTGCGACGCCTATGTGAACGTGGCGGGCGGTATGAAAGTGCAGGAACCGGCGATCGATCTGGGGATTGTGATGGCGATCGCGTCCAGTTTTAAGAACAGGCCCATTCGGGAAGATGTGGTGGTATTCGGGGAAGTGGGCTTAAGCGGCGAGGTACGCGCGGTCAGCATGGCGAAGGAGCGGGTGAGGGAAGCCGAGAAGCTGGGATTTTCCACGGTGATCCTGCCCGAGAGCAACAGGGCGGCGTGCCGGGAGGGGTGTCAGATTACTCTTATGGGCGTGCGGAATGTGCAGGAAGCGATAGAAATGATATAAAATATGACATATATGACGGATAACGCCGGAAAGATGGAGTAGCTATGAGGAAATTACTTGTCTATTTGAAGGATTATAAAAAAGAGTCGCTGCTGGGGCCTTTGTTTAAGCTGCTGGAGGCTTCTTTTGAGTTGTTTGTGCCGCTGGTGATCGCGCGGATCGTGGATACGGGGATCAGCGGGGAGGATTACGGGTTTGTATGGAAGATGGGAGGGGTATTGCTCCTTCTTGCGGCAATCGGTTTAGTCTGTTCCGTGACGGCGCAGTATTTTGCGGCAAAGGCGGCGACGGGTTTTGCCACAAGCCTCAGGCATTTGCTGTTTTCCCATATTCAGTCCCTATCTTATACGGAGATGGATAAGCTGGGTACGGCGGCGATGATCACAAGGATGACAAGCGACATCAATCAGGTGCAGTCCGGGGTGAATCTGGTGCTGCGGCTGTTTCTGCGCTCGCCCTTTATCGTGTTCGGGGCGATGATCATGGCCTTTACGATCGATGTGAAGGCGGCATTTATCTTTGTGGTGACGATCCCGCTGCTCTCCGTTGTTGTCTTTGGGATCATGCTGATCAGTATTCCGCTGTATAAGAAGGTGCAGGCGGGACTTGACAGGGTGCTTGGCAGAACAAGGGAGAATCTGACAGGCGTCCGGGTGATCCGCGCTTTTAACAGGGAGGATGAGGAGCTGGAAGCCTTTACGGAGGAGAATCAGGGGCTGACCAGAATGCAGATGTTTGTGGGAAGATTTTCCGCCTGCATGAATCCGGTGACATATATTATTGTGAATGCGGCTACGGTGGTGCTGATCCGGACGGGCGCCGTTCGGGTGGATAGCGGGATACTGACGCAGGGACAGGTGATCGCGCTGGTCAATTATATGTCCCAGATTCTGGTGGAGCTGGTGAAGCTGGCAAACCTGATTATTACGGTGACAAAGGCTTTTGCCTGTGCGGACAGGATAGCGGGAGTGCTGGAGATGAAGAGCTCCCTGCCCCAGGGAGAAGAAGAGGCGGATACGCGGACTGCTGCCCGGATACAGGAGCAGGATACGGAGAAAAGGATCGGGGAGAAGCGGGCGGACGGCGGTGCGTATATCCGGTTCAAACAGGTGGACTTTTCCTATAAGGACGCCGGTGCGGATGCCCTTACGGATATTGATTTCGCGGTGGAAAAAGGGCAGACCGTGGGTATCATCGGCGGTACGGGCTCGGGCAAGACCACGCTGGTGCATTTGCTGCCGAGATTTTACGACGTATCGGCGGGCGAGGTGCTGCTGGACGGAAAGAATGTGAGGGAATATCCGCTTGCCGCGCTGCGCTCGAAGATCGGTATCGTGATGCAGAAGTCGGTGCTGTTCCATGGAACGGTGAGAGAGAATCTGCGCTGGGGTATTGTGGATGAGGAAAATGAACCCCGGGGAACATCTCCGGCGGAGGATGCACGGATGTGGGAAGCGCTGGAGATTGCCCAGGCGAAGGAGTTTGTGGAGAAGAAGGAAGGCGGCCTTGACTTTGAGATCGAGCAGGGAGGCAAGAACCTTTCCGGCGGGCAGAGGCAGCGTATGTCGATTGCCCGGGCGGTGGTGCGCAGGCCGGAGATTCTGATTCTGGATGACAGCGCTTCGGCGCTGGGTTTTGCCACTGACGCGGCGCTGCGCAGGGCGATCCGGAATGCATCGGAGGATATGACGGTGTTTATCGTCTCCCAGAGAGCGGCTTCCATTATGTATGCGGATAAGATTCTGGTGCTGGATGACGGAAAGATTGTGGGGCAGGGAACCCATCAGGAACTGCTAAAATCCTGCGAGGTGTATCAGGAAATTTATTATTCGCAGTTTGAGAAAGAGGAAAGTCATATCGGGCAGGAATAGAAAGGCATGGACACAGGTATGAAAGAAGGAAAAAAGAGTACATTAAAAAAAGTGCTGGACCATATCAGCAGTTATAAATGGATTCTTGCCATATCGATTTTGCTGGCGGCGGTGACGGTGGCGCTTACGTTGTATTTTCCGATCTTGTGCGGCAGGGCGATCGACTGTATCATTGGTCCCGGGGAAGTGGATTTTACGGGGTGGCTGGTAAATGAGGGGCTGTATGTGCTGGCAAAGAAGATGGTGGCAGTGATCTTTCTGACAGCGCTTGCCCAGTGGCTGATGAATGTGTGTAATAATCAGATCACCTATCAGGTGATCCGGGATGTGCGGGAGGAGGCTTTTGAGAAGATTCAGAAGCTCCCGCTCAAATATATTGACGGGCATTCCTACGGGGATATCGTGAGCAGGATCATTGCGGATGTGGATCAGTTCGCGGACGGCCTGCTGATGGGCTTTACCCAGCTTTTTACGGGCGTGATCACGATTCTCGGCACGCTGGGTTTTATGCTGTCGATCAATGTGGGGATCACGCTGCTTGTCGTGGTTATGACACCACTGTCATTGTTTGTGGCTAAGTTTATCGCGACGAGAACCCATGATATGTTCCTTCTGCAGTCAAAGACGAGGGGGGAACAGACGGCGCTGATCGATGAGATGATCGGCAACCAGAAAGTGGTGCAGGCATACGGACAGGAGGGCAGGGTGCTTGACCGGTTCGACGAGATTAACGACAGGCTGGAGAAGTGCTCTCTGCGGGCGATTTTCTTTTCTTCCCTGACAAATCCCTGTACCCGGTTTGTGAACAATATGGTGTATGCGGGGGTAGCCATACTGGGCGCCTGCCTTGCCATCGGCGGGGGAAATCAGATGGGCTTTATCGCCTTTCTGGGCGGCGCGGTGACGGTGGGGGAATTGTCCTGCCTGCTCAGCTATGCGAACCAGTATACGAAACCTTTTAACGAGATATCCGGGGTGATCACGGAGCTGCAGAATGCGCTGGCATGCGCCTCCCGGATTTTCGAGCTGATCGAGGAGGAACCTCAGAGCCCGGAACCGGAGCATCCTGTGGTTGTGGAACAGTTTGACGGCAGTGTGACGCTGGAACATGTCTCTTTTTCCTATGTGCCGGATCAGCATCTGATAGAAGATTTTAATCTGCAGGTGAAAAAAGGGGAGCGGGTGGCTATCGTGGGGCCTACGGGCTGCGGTAAGACGACGCTGATCAATCTGCTGATGCGCTTTTATGATGTGAACAGCGGCAGAATCTTCGTATCGGGAACGGATATTATGGAGATGAGCCGTGCCGGGCTGCGGGACGGATACGGTATGGTGCTGCAGGAGACCTGGCTTAAGACCGGGACGATCCGGGAGAATATCGCGATGGCAAGAGAGGATGCCACCGAGGAGGAAGTGATCCGGGCGGCGAAGGCGGCACATGCCCACAGTTTTATCAAGCGTCTCCCGAATGGATATGACACGGTTGTCAGTGAGGACGGGGATTCGCTCTCTCAGGGGCAGAAGCAGCTTCTGTGCATTGCGAGAGTGATGCTGGCGCTGCCGCCGATGCTGATTCTGGATGAGGCGACTTCTTCTATTGATACAAGGACGGAATTGAAGATTCAGAATGCCTTTGCCAGCATGATGCAGGGAAGAACCAGCTTTATCGTGGCACACAGGCTTTCCACGATCAAAGAGGCGGATATTATTCTGGTGATGAAGGACGGAAATATCATTGAACAGGGAGACCATAAAAAGCTGCTTGCGCAGGGCGGATTTTATGCGAATCTGTACAACAGTCAGTTTGCGAAGTAGCATACTATTTTGTATCGGAGGTGCGGATCGTGAGAAGGCGTAATTTGACAAAGGGGATGGCAATACTGCTTATTGCCGCGTGTATGTTATCCGGCTGCGGCAGCGCCGCAGAGGAGGAAGAGCAGAGGCCGAAACGGAAGGGGCGTTTCAAAGAGGCGCCCCGGGAGACGGGAGGCGCAAGGAGGGCGGAAGAGGCGGAGAACCCGGAGCATATGGGAAATGAGGAGCAGTCGGAAGATGGGATTACTCCGGAACAGATGGAGCTGCTGAAGTATAATTATTATGTGGAGCTGAACAATGATATCATAGATGTGATGGATTCGGTCGGTTATTATTATGAGGTGGTGGACGATACGGAGGAATTTTCTCTGCTGCCGGATACCGGGCTTACATATGGCTATTGTATTTACGGAAAAAATACGGATATTCTTGATGACTGTCTGCTGCTTGCCGATATGGAGCCGGACTTTGGAGAGATGGATCACATGGTGAAGGAGATGGAGGAGCCGCTCAGGGCTTTGATGGAAACATTTTCGGCTATCAGCAATAACCATGATTATGCGGAGAATCAGTATCAGAAGGCGAAGGAATACCATGCGGTTATCTATGCCAATGCGGGCGCACTCGGGGAGACAGGGTACGAGTTTATAGAGGCAATTGCTGAGATGAGCATAGTGCGGACACAGGAGGAAGAGAACCGGCTGAAAGAGGAGGGGATGCTGATCAACTATTATGCCAGCAGGGCGATCTCCATCGGAAGGGAAGTTTTAAATGAGGCGTCCGCCCAGGGAGTTGGTGATGAGAACCTCAATGAACTGGATCTTGCGGAAATTCGGAAACTGCATGATGAGCTGGTGGAGGTGGTGGCGGATTTTGATGCGGCAACTGCGGATAACGATCAGCTGATCAAAGAGTCTTTGTCCAATTCCCGTCCCTTCGACGGGCTCCTTGACGGTCTGATCGACGCCCTGGAGTGGATGATGAAGCAGGCGGAGAGCGGCGAGCTTCCGGATATGAGCCATTCCGGCGCGCCGCTGGGTTCCATGGAGCATTTTTCTTATGTTCTGGGGCAGTGTATCGATCGGTACAATACGGTGTTTGTTGAGTGAGAAAATGCAGCGTGGAAGTGAAAAGCTTTCACGCTGTTTGTGCGTTGGGGGTTATCATGATTTATATGGCAGACAATCTGTTTAATTATGTAATATATCTTTTTATCATCCAATGCGGCTTTCGGATTAACCCGAGAAAAAACAGGCTTTTTTTGGCGGCTTCGGTTTTGACGGTGCTGACTGCAGGGGCTTACAATATATATTTTCATACAAATTCCCCGATTGTTTATCTGTGCTGGAGCGTGCTTTCCATATGCTTATTTTTTGAGGACAGTTTGGGGCATCTGCTGATGCTGAGCGCTGCCCTTATGTATTTCACGGGAATCATGGATACCTTCAGCGTTATGCTGATACAGGTTGTCTTCATAGGCGGAGGGGTTGCCGGCACGGATATCACATGGTGGATGGAACCTGCCTATCTGCTTTCCTTTCTGGTGTATCTTCTGATATACCTGAAGCTCCTCAGGAAAAATGACGTTTATCTATGCGATATCAAATTGAAATATAAGGCTGCGCTTCTGATACAGGGCGGTATTTTTCAGATGTTTTATAATTTTGTGTTTTATTTTTTTGACGAAAATCATGCCAGGTACGGAGCAGATGCCTATGCGGTATTTATGATCAGTATTGTGGGGGCGGTTTATTCCATATTTCTCACACTTGGTCTTGCTATAAAAAATATACTGTCAGATAGGCAGAACAAGGAACTACAATCTTTTATGTATATGCAGAAACAGCAGTACGATTATCAGCTGCGGCAGTCGGAGGCGGTACGGCGCCTCCGGCATGATCTGGTAAATCATATGGGCGTTTTGAGAGAACTGGCCAATCAAAAAAGGACCGAAGAAGTCAAAGAGTACATAGATACCATTTGGAAGATACAGGAAGCGTTTGAGTTAAAAATTCACACAGGAGACGGTCTGCTCGATGTCATCCTGAATTATTATTTGTATTTGGCGGAAAAAGAACATATAGAGTTCACGGTAACGGGAAAACTGACCGGGAAAACAGGTTTTGAGATGTTTGATCTCACGACACTGATGGGAAATATACTGCAGAATGCCCTGGAAGCGGCAGTGCGGACAACCTTCCCGAAAATTCGGGTTGACATAACGGAACATAAGAAGGAATTGTTTTTTGTTGTCAGCAACAGTGTGGAGAAAGAAAGGAATACGGCAAAAAGGTTTTTGGGGACATCAAAGGCGGACAGGGTAAATCATGGATTTGGCCTGAAAAATATTGCCGCGGTGGTTCACAGGTATCACGGGGAGTATTATATGGAGTCAATGGTGGAAAACGGAGAAGCAATGTTTAAAATCAGTATTGCCATCCCAAAGGATTTTTGCCCCGGGGAGGAGAGGGTATGAAAATATGTATTGTGGAAGATGAAGCGGTATGGAGGGATAAGATCAGGGCATCTGTTGAAAAATACTGCACGGATCAAAATATTTCTGCGCAGGTTAACGCATTTGGCAGTGGAAAAGAGTTTATGGAAAATGCGGATGCGGAGTTATTGTTTCTGGATATCGAACTGGCAGACGGGGAAGATGGTTTTCGGATAGCCGAAAAATTGATGGATGCCGGAAGTCAGTGCAGGATATGCTTTTTAACCTCACATGCGGAAATGGCAAGATGCGGATACAGGGTGAATGCATTCAGATACATCGACAAGAAATATTTGGAGGAAATGGACGAGGCGCTGGATGCCTTTTTTAAAACCAGGATTCAGGAACGAATCATTTCCTGTAAGGATACCGCAGGGATTTGGCGCAGGATACAATTAAGTGAACTTTTGCTTGTTGAGACAAACGGAAGAAAGTTAAGATATCTTATGCGGGACGGCAGGGAGCATATTTGCGAAGGGCGGATATCTGAGACGGCGAAAGGCCTGTCCGCGTTCGGCTTTTTTTATGTACAGAGGTCCTATATCGTCAATCTAAAATATATTGAAAGTGTAAACAGCCATGAGATTATGCTCTGCAACGGGCTGAGGATAGCGATCGGCAGAGTTCACAGCAGGGAGTTTCGGAAAGAGTTTTTCAAATGGAGAATGTTGTTCGGTGATTAATTCGTGTCGTTTGCGCAAAAATCCTGTCGTTTATGCGGATGGTATGTCATTTTTTTCTCAGTGTGGTATAAAGAAAATGATGTAGGATAGAAAAGGCAGGTATTTGCCATGTAAGTATGGCGCCGGAAAGGGAAGAGAATCGCGCGGAAATGGGGATAAGATTGATGAAAAGATTGAAAATGACAATATTTGTAATAGTATTTTTGTGTGCACTTTCGTCATGCGGCAGGGCGGAGGATTTGGAGAATATTCAAATGGATGCGGAGGGGAGCGGTGCGGAAATTTCCGAAGAAAGTATACGGGAGGTTTCCGATGAAGCCGAAGAGGCTTCCTGTGAGGGAGAGTCCGATGCGTATTATGCGGATGCCGAACTGGAACATCTGATGGGAGAATATGAGTATTTATCGGATAGCGGAACCGGTAAATTAGCGATTGAGAAAACATCCTATGGCTATGATATTTCCGATTATGAATCAGAATCTTCCTATCGTTTTCTGGCTGATTCATCGAATATAGAAACCATAGAAGATAACAGAATATACATGAAGTATCCGGAACAGGTATCTTCGGATGGCAGGGCTGTTTTTGGTTATTATATTTTGGAATATGGCGCGGATGAAATAAAAGTGTATTATGGAAAATCTTCTTTTGATGAGGCAGAATTTTTATATCTTGCCGCAAAGAAAATAGAAGCGGCGGGGGATGTATATGAGTATGAGGGCGAATATAACAGCTATGATGTAAACGAACCGGCGCTGGAAATAAAGAAAAATGATGACGGGACTTATCGGATTCAGATAGATTTGTTCAGGCTGTACCTGCTGCGTGATGGTATCGGTGAGGAAACGGAAAAAGGATTGGAATTTGCGGCAACAGGCCCCGGCGGGAATGTGGTGAATGGAGTAATAAAACTGGAAGAGGATATTGCAGCCGTAACCATTTTTGGCAAGGAATGGCTTGATTTTGCAGGATTAAGTGAATACGAATTTTATAAAACATCTGATGTACCAAACATACGGGAGATTGAAAATACAAGTCCGGAGGCAACGGCGGATGAACTGTTGGATTCCTTTATCAATGGCCGGATAAGTGCGGCTGATTCCGCAGATCTGACATCCACATTTTATATTACCGATTTCAATATGGATTCGGAAGAATGGGACGCATATTCTGTCGGAGAGAAAATCGATCTTGATAATGACGGAGAAAAAGAACTGATCATTAACGGTCCTTATGGCGGAATATACCTGGATGCGCGTGATAACAGGGTATATAAATTTGCGGCATCGGAAGGCACTGCCCTCACGCTTTCTTATACTTATTATAATGGAGCCGTATGGATTCTGTACAGCAACAGGTCGAGTGCGGGATTTGAGTTTTATCATATGGAAAAATATGAAGGTGCTGATAATTTCGTTGCGGAAATGAATTTCGGCGAGGAATTTGTTGACTTCCATAATGCGGAGGCAGGGATAAAATATACATTGAACGGAGCTGAAATTTCATATGAAGAATATGCGGCATTGTGCAGCAAAATTTTCGCTGCGGAAGTAAGTACGGGTTGAAAAACTTTAAGTATATATCCAGGGCAGAAACAGCCCTGGTTACACTATCCTAAAGACTTCAAATTTTTTCGATAATTCCGCATCTCCGTTTCGTCCGTGTTATCTAAAACAAATTGCAGCTCGTTTGTTACTTTTTCACGGTCATAGGGAAGATATGCCGTTACCGGTATGAAATTAGATACCGTGTCTGCAAACAGGTGCGTGCGTATATTCAGGTTATGGATCAGGATTTGCAATTCACGGATGCGCTCTTTTTCTCCGGCAGGTACAAACGAACCCTGCTGTGCCATTTGATACAGTTCCGTGTCCGGAAAGAGCGTGAGAGAGTCCACGGAAATAAAGTACGGATTCAACTGACTGAACAGCTCCGCACTATTCCTTGCGTTTTGGAATCCGCCGCCTTTTCCCGCAAGCCCGGTCATATAAACAAAGTAGTATTCAATGCCTGCTTCCTCTAATTTCCTGCATTGCTTTAGAATATCCGCCGAAGTATATCCCTTATTTGCAAGGGCAAGCGTTTCGTCATCGCCGCTTTCTACGCCGATGCTCAGTCCGTTAATGCCCATAGCCCTAAGTTTCTTAAGCTGCCATACCTCTTTGTTTTTTATATCGCGGATGCTCGCAAACATAGCCATTGTCTGGCATTTAATAAGGTAATCCCTCACCGTCAACGCCCGCAGTCTGAGATTTTCATAGCTCATTGCAAACGGGTTAGCTCCCGTCCAGAAAATTCTCCGGGCGTTTGGCTGATAACTTTTTATCTCTGCTAAATCTTCTTCAAATTCCTCCATGGGCGACATTCGGAAGCATTCGTTTTTATACAGGCTGCAAAACTTACATTTATGATAGGTGCAGCCGGAGGCGGCCTGTATGATAACCGAATGAGCTTCATACGGCGGCCGCCAGGTTCTGCCCGTAAAGTGCATGATTGCTCCTCCCTTCCCTTACAGATGATGTACGCTTTTTCTGTACCGCTGTAATTCTTCTTCACTGACATTTCCTATGATTTCATCAAGAAACGCCAGCAGTTTTCCCCTGTCTTTCGGAAGCTGCCCATGAAACTGGTACGCATTGGAGGCGCCCATAGCCGCGAAGGTGGTGGGTATCTGCAAATTTTTAAGGAGAGTCCGTACTTCCTTGTATTTTTCCAGTTCGCCTTCCTCATGCCAGTTTCCACGTTGTATTTCGGCATAAAGCTCGGAATCGGGATAAACCGTAAGCATATTTGTCCCGATGAGCGTGGGGTGTAACCGGTTGCATAGATCGGCTGTCAATTTTGCCCCGACTTCTCCGCGGCCTGCGCCGGAAATACTTACCAGATAAAAGAAACTATAATGAATGCCCGCCGCATCTAATCGCCTGCATTGTGTTATGATGTCGGCAGAAGTATAACCCTTGTTCATAAACCGCAGGGCTTCATCATCGCCCGTCTCTATTCCGATTGTCAGACCATCATACCCAAAAGACCGCAGCCTGGTAAGTTCCTTATCGGTTTTCGAGGCAACATCCGTAATCCTTGCAAAAGAGCCGACAGATGTTACTGACGGAAGATACTTATGGATCAGTTCCGCAATCGCAGCTAATTTGTCGTAGGATAAAACGAATGGGTTGGCTCCTGTCAAAAACACCCGGCGGATACGCCTGCTGTTCCCGCCTTCCATCGCTTTTTTAACCTCCTGTAAATCAGACGCAATATCCTCCGGAGGGGACATTCTGAATTGGAACGGCAAATCATGATATAAGGTACAAAACTTGCATTTATGATGCGTACAGCCTGCCGTTACTTCCAATAAAAGTGATGACGCTTCATATGGCGGTCGCCAAATCGTTCCTGTGTAGTGCATCAATACATCTCCTTTTCCGTAATTTATACTGATTATACTTTCGTACAATGATTTTGCAAGTACTGTACTTTTTTGTAGTACCCACAAAATATCGGTACGTTGATTTGTGAAGAAATGTATGTTATGCTGTCACGGAAAGGAGTGGCAGAGATGAGGAAGAGTACATTGGCTGTTGAACGTTGCAAAACGGTTTCCACCATACAAAAAATTTTAGGCGGTAAATGGAAGATTGAAATCATTTATTACATCGCCTTTCAGGATATACACCGCTTCGGAGAGCTTCGCAGGCATATCGGCGATATTACGGAATCG
>OFEY01000975.1_pt1 | contig 20786 bp, 19 predicted proteins | sample 1521251 | NCBI WGS metagenome assembly OFEY01 (sample SAMEA3504100, study PRJEB24116) | mouse gut metagenome | biome: mouse gut; feature: mouse-associated habitat; material: faeces | place: Denmark | collected 2011
CCAGCTTGCATTTTTCGGTTCCTGGCATAAAATACGAACATAGCGGGCATTAAATTCCAGTCCTGTATGTTCTTTCATTCCAGCGCTTGTTACTCCTGTTTCAACTACGTTTTCAAATGTCTCTCCGTCTAAAGAGCCTTGAATAACATACTTCTTTGCAAATGCACCTTCCCAGTCAATATTCACCTGGTTGACAGTATATTCTTCTCCCATATCTACCATCATCCATTGTTCCATATTCGGATCATATTGCTCTGCCGGTGTCCCGGTCCCAAGTCTCTTTGTGGACCATCTTGATTCAGTGTCTTCATTGCCGATACCATCAACTGCTTTTTGTGCAGTACGTTGCGTACCAGGATAGACACTTGATTCTGTAGCGGGCTTATTTAAAGCTAAATTCAGCAGTCTTTCATTACTTGCCTGAACGGAGCTTACAGGCAGCAATGAAACAACCATGAAAAATGCCAACGAAGCCGCTAACACTCTTTTCATTCTTTTCATTTTCCTCTTCCTTTCTTTTGATATTGCATATGCGCGTACCGTGTATAATTATACACTTTTCGCCCGATTTTGCATCTTTTTGATACAGATATTCCGTTTTTCGTCGAAACTTCTAAATATATATCTTACTTTTTGGCTATTTTTCCTTTCTCCTCATCCCTTTTACGAAGGCTTAAGACCCCTTCCATCAAAATTTTAACATCATCCAAAAGATAGTCAAATGCGCCTGCTTTATACATATTGATAACGATCATTCCAATCGGCACTGATACTAAAAGTCCGATCACGCTTCCAAGTTTATATCCCCAATACAGCAAAAACAATGTCAATAATGGATTGAGTCCCATACTGTCGCCCACCAGCTTTGGCTGAATCAGCTGTCTGGTAACCTGCGTAATTACATACAAGACTACGAGTCCGACTGCGATTTCATAACTTCCTATCAGAAACTTATACAAAAACCACGGTATCATGATCGTTCCCGTTCCCAGGAACGGAATCATATCTACAAAAGAAATTAAAATCGAAAGCAACACGGCATATTTTACTCCAATCACATTCAAGCCGATCAGCAAAATTACCGCCACCACTACCATGATTTTCAGCTGCGCTTTCACGTAGCCTCCTACTGCATACCTGAAATTATGGTTCACAAGTTTCATCCTGTCTTTGATCGCCTCCGGCGCTACCCTGTCACACCATGCAAGGACTTCTTCCCGGTCGGCGATAAAAAAATAAGCTGACATCACGGCTACGATGAATCCGACCAGGATTGCCGGAATCTGTTTTACCACGCCTCCTGCAACACTCATGGTAGGTTCGCTGATACGGTTGATAAATTCTCCCATATACTCATCAAAATTCACAATTAAAACATTCCCTGCCTGTCTTACGCCTGCCGGGAGAAGTCTTAATATTCCCGTCAGTGTATTGCCAATCTGGTCTATCCCTGATTCCAATTCCTGATACATTTCCGGAAAACTTCTGATAAAATTACCGATTTCTTCTATGAGTTTGCCGATTCCCACATATAATGTGCCTACGATTGCCGCCAACACCAATATGATGATCAATGCCGAACCGAGTTTCTTTTTAATCTTCAATCTCTTTTCCAGCCATTTTGCAATCGGCGACCCGATTACCGATATCACCCATCCGATTACAAACGGCATAAAATACAACGCCAGTTTCCAACCCACATACACAAAAAGAATTGTTGCCGTCAGGCTGAATAACAGGCTCACTGCTATTTTCCAATATGGACGCGTATCCTGCATTCTCTTCCACCTCTAACTATTCTATACGGTCTGCTCTGTACAAGTTTATTCGATACTAGTTTGCTCCATACAAGTCTGTTCTATAAATTCCCATATCTCATCTCTTCCCTGCTTTGTCTCTGCAGAAAATGCAATGATCTTCGTTCCTTTTAAAAGCTCCAGACCTTCCCTTAAGATTTTTAACTGTTTATCCTTCTGGCTTCGTCTGATCTTATCCAGCTTCGTAGCAATGATGACCGGATAAAATCCCTGGTCGATGATCCAGCTATACATCATCTTATCATTTGCAGACGGGGCATGGCGGATATCGATCAAAAGAAACACGATTTTTAACTGCGAGGAACCATGAAGATAACGCTCGATCAGCTTTCCCCATTCCATCTTTTCTTTTTCGGATACTTTTGCATACCCATAGCCCGGCAAATCCACAAGATATAATTCCTGATTGATATTATAAAAATTGATGGTCTGCGTCTTCCCCGGCGTTGCCGAAATGCGGGCATAAGATTTTCGATTCATCAACGCGTTAATCAGGGAAGATTTCCCTACATTAGATTTTCCTGCAAACGCAACCTCCGGCAACGTATTCTCAGGTAGTTTACTTGTGATTCCGCACACCGTCTCAAGGTCAATATTACGTATAACCATAGTCTTCTCCTTTTCGTCCAAACCTATACCAGAGCCTCTTCTAATACTTCTTTCATCTGAGTTACCGGTATGATTTCCAGTCCTTTTTTAATCTCGTCTGATATCTCTTGTACATCATTGATGTTCTCTCTTGGTACAAGTACCCTGCGAATTCCTGCATTCTTTGCTGCCAGCAGTTTTTCCTTTAATCCTCCGATCGGAAGCACCCTTCCCCGAAGTGTGATCTCACCTGTCATGGCCAAATCCGCATGTACTTTTTTCCCTGTTGCTGCCGACAGCATCGCCGTTGCCATCGTGATTCCCGCCGAAGGTCCGTCTTTTGGAACCGCGCCTTCCGGAATATGAATATGGATATCATGCTTTTCAAAATAATCTTCTGGAATACCATATTCTCTGCTAATAGAGCGAATATAACTGATACCTGTCTGCGCTGATTCCTTCATCACATCTCCCATCTGTCCGGTCAGGATCATCTCGCCCTTTCCAGGCATGACATTCACTTCAATCTGCAATGTATCGCCGCCGACGCTGGTCCATGCCAGTCCCCTTACAATACCAATATCATCCGCTTCATTTACCATCTGATAACTGAATTTTTCTTTTCCGAGATATTTTTTGAGATTCTTTTCTGTCACATTGAATTTCTCTTTGTCCGTCTCAAGCAAAGCTCTGGCCGCTTTTCTGCATATCTCTTCGATTTTTCGCTCCATCTGACGTACGCCTGCTTCTTTTGTATAATTCCTTGCAATTCTCCAGACCGCACCTTTACTGATCGTCAGTACTTTTTTTGTAAGACCATGCTTTTCAATCTGCTTTGGAATCAGATGCTGCTGCGCAATATGAAGCTTCTCATTTTCTGTATAACTGTTGATCTCAATCACTTCCATACGGTCCAGAAGCGGTCTTGGTATCGTCTGCAGCGTATTGGCAGTTGTAATGAATACCACCTCTGACAAATCCATCGGTACTTCCAGATAATGATCCCTGAACCTTACATTTTGCTCACTGTCAAGAACTTCTAAGAGTGCAGAGAAAGTATCCCCTTTATAATCCGTACTTACTTTATCGATTTCATCCAAAAGCATGACCGGATTCTTCACGCCTGCTTGGCGAAGAGCATTTGCGATACGCCCCGGCATCGCGCCTACATACGTTTTGCGATGGCCTCGGATCTCTGCTTCATCTCTCACCCCTCCAAGAGAAATCCGCACATATGGCTTCTCTAACGCGCGGGCAAGCGATCTGGCAATCGACGTTTTCCCGGTTCCCGGCGGTCCTACCAGACACAGTATCGGAGTGTTTCCTTTTGGAGCCATGGCACGCACTGCCAGAAATTCCAGGATACGTTCCTTCACCTCAAAAAGCCCATAATGATCTTCTTCCAGAATCTTCTTTGCAAGAACAATATCCTGATGTTCCTTTTGCATCTTATCCCAAGGCATCTCTAACATTGTTTCGATATATGTGCGAAGCACACCGCTTTCAGAAGGACTGTTCATCGTATTTTTAAATCTGCCGATCTCTTTTTTCAGTTTTTCTTTCACTTCATCCGAAGCCTGAAGCTCTTTGGCCTGCTTTTCAAATTCCTCGGCATCGCTTATCGTTGTCTCGTCTCCTAATTCCTCCCGGATCAGTTTTAATTGCTCCCGCAGTATATATTCACGCTGGCTTTGCTCAACTCTTGCCCTTACTTTTTTCTGGATTTCCTCTTTCAGATTCAAGACCTGGATCTCATTTGCCAGCTTGTATACCAAGGTCTCATAACGCTCATTGATATCCGTCGCATCAAGAATCTCCTGCAGCTCTTTATAATGCATCGGAATATTCGCCGCTATCTCATTGATCAGCTTCACCAGATCCGTAATTTCTGTAATGTGGCTAAGTGTTTCCTTACTGATTTTCGGCATCTTCATGGAATATTCCATATACACTTCCTTCAGATTTCGTATCATCGCCTCCAAGGTAAGCTCCTCTTGAATCGTTAATTCTTCCTCTTCCAGAATCTCTATCTCTGCCTCCATATAAGGATCTTTCTGTATCACTTTTTTCAGTCTTGCCCGTTTCCCTCCTGTCACCAGTACACGGGAAATATGCTTCGGTAATTTTATGATCTGATTGATTCTGGCAACAATTCCTATCTCATATACATCTTCCATTCCGGGATCTTCTATCTCCACGGACTTTTGCGTCACGAGAAATATCTCCTGCTCTTCCTGCATTGCCTCTTGTACTGCTTCTATGGAACGTGGTCTGCTAACATCAAAATGTACAACCATCTCCGGCATAATCGTCATTCCGCGAAGAGGTACCATCGGCAAACAACTCATCTTTTCACTCATGTCTTTTAACCCCTCGTATCTTCAAGTCTATTTTTCTCTATATTAGTAAAAGGACAGACACACTGATTCCTTTTGTGTCCGTCCCACTTTTCTTCCTATTATGCACTTTCTGAATAGTCTTCTCTTCCATATATTGGTGCGGCGCCATTCGTCACAACTTCCTTTGTAATTCTGCATGAACGGATTGTCGGATCAGATGGTGCATGATACATCGTATCCATCATGATATTCTCAATAATGGCACGAAGTCCTCTGGCTCCCGTTTTTCTTCGAATCGCCAGATCCGCTATCGCTTCCAACGCATCATAATCAAAGCCAAGCTCCACATCATCCAACTCCATAAGCTTTTCATACTGTTTTACGATCGCATTTTTAGGCTCTGTCAATATACGCATCAACGTATCTCTATCCAGCAGATGCAATGCTACTGTTACCGGAACACGGCCTACCAACTCCGGAATCAAACCGAATTTTACCAAATCCTGCGGAAGTACCTGCTGATATAAAGCATCGATATCCTCTTCCTGTTTGTTTCCGATTTCCGCATTAAATCCAATCGATTTACGATCGATCCTGCGCTCTACCATCTTCTCGATTCCTTCAAATGCTCCGCCGCAGATGAACAAAATATTATTGGTATCAATCTGGATCAGTTCCTGATGCGGATGCTTTCTCCCTCCCTGCGGAGGAACAGACGCAACGGTTCCCTCTATGATTTTCAAAAGTGCCTGCTGCACACCTTCCCCTGATACATCTCGGGTAATGGAAGGATTCTCTGATTTTCTTGTGATCTTATCAATCTCATCTATATAAATAATGCCATACTCTGCGCGTTCCACATCGCCATCTGCCGCCTGGATGATTTTAAGAAGAATATTTTCCACATCTTCTCCAACATATCCTGCTTCTGTAAGCGCGGTTGCATCTGCGATTGCAAATGGCACGTTTAGAATCTTTGCAAGCGTCTGGGCAAGCATCGTCTTTCCGCTTCCCGTAGGACCAAGCATCAGAATATTGCTTTTCTGCAGCTCTACGCCCAGATTCTTTTCGGCTAAAATTCGTTTGTAATGATTATATACTGCTACAGACAGGACTTTTTTTGCCTCTTCCTGACCAATCACATAATCGTCCAGAAACTGCTTAATCTCTTCCGGCTTGTACAGATTAATATCTGCAAGGCTGTCTGACTGTCTTTCGTATTCTTCAAACTCTTCTTCTATGATCTCAGAACACACTTCTATACATTCATCGCAGATATAGACCCCATTTGGTCCCGCGATCAATTTGCGTACCTGTGCCTGCGTTTTGTTACAAAAAGAACATCTCACCACTTCATTTTTTCCTGCCATATACTCACCTCTTTTTTACACGGAAAGGGGATGCCCTTTGGACAACCCCTCTTGTCATTTACTTTTTGCGGTCCGCAATCACTTCATCGATCAGACCATAGTCCTTTGCTTCCTGTGCAGACATAAAGTTATCTCTCTCCGTATCCATACGGATCACATCCAAACTCTGTCCTGTATTTTCAGAAAGAATCTGATTTAATTTCTGACGTGTCTTTAAAATATGTTCTGCTGCAATCTGAATCTCTGTCGCCTGTCCCTGTGCACCGCCTGACGGCTGATGGATCATAATCTCTGCATTGGGCAGCGCAAAACGTTTTCCTTTTGTACCGCCTGCCAGTAAGAATGCTCCCATGCTTGCCGCCATACCCATACAGATCGTAGATACATCGCACTTGATGTACTGCATGGTATCATAGATTGCCATTCCCGCAGTTACGGAACCTCCCGGGCTGTTGATATAAAACTGAATATCTTTTTCCGGATCTTCTGCTTCTAAGAACAAAAGCTGGGATACAATTAAATTAGCAGATACATCTGACACTTCTTCCCCCAGAAAAATAATACGGTCTTTTAACAATCTTGAAAAAATATCATAAGAACGTTCTCCGCGGCTTGTCTGTTCAATGACGTAAGGTACTAAACTCATATTTACCTCCTGACCTTCCGGCAGACTATTTTTCTACTGCTGCCTCCACGATAAATGTTATTGCTTCTTGAACTGCCATATCATCTTTCATCTGCTTTTTCTCATTTTCACCCATGAAAGATTTTAACTTATCAGCTTCCATCTGGTATGCTTCTGCCATTTTTGCAATCTCTTCATCCAGTTTTTCATCACTGATTTCGATATTTTCCGCTTTTGCAATCGCTTCCAATACTAATCTTGTCTCAATACGTTTTACAGCCTGAGGCTTGAATTCTTCCATCATCTTCTCAGCTGTCATACCCGTAAACTGTGTATACTGTTCCATTGTGATTCCCTGGGCCTGAATTCTCTGAGCAAATTCATCCATCATCTGTCTTGTCTGTGTATTGATCATCGCATCCGGAATCTCCATAGAAGCATTGGCAATCGCTTTTTCTACTGCCTGATCTTCCTGTGCTCTCTTTCCGTCTGCAATCTTTCTCTCTTTGATCTTTGCTTTAATATCTGCCTTGTATTCTTCTAATGTATCAAATTCAGATACTTCTGCCGCGAATTCATCGTCTAACGCCGGAAGTTCTTTTGCTTTGATCTCATGTACGGTACATTTGAACACTGCTTCTTTTCCTGCAAGCTCTGCTGCATGATACTCTTCCGGGAAAGTCACTTTCACTTCTGTTTCTGTCTCTGCTTCCACACCGATCAGCTGTTCTTCAAATCCCGGAATGAAAGAACCGGAACCGATTACTAACGGATAGTTTTCACCCTTGCCGCCTTCGAATGCAACACCGTCTACAAAACCTTCAAAATCTAATACGACCTCGTCTTTATCCTGTACCGGACGTCCTTCTACGATAACTTCTCTTGCGCTCTTCTCCTGCTCTTTTACAAGTTCTTCTTCGATCTCTTTCTGAGTTACTCTGTTAGAGAACTTCTCTACTTCAAGTCCTTTGTATTCGCCAAGTGTTACTTCCGGTTTCACCGCTACTTCTGCTGTGAAAATGAATGGCTTTCCTTTTTCAATCTGCACAACATCAATACTTGGCTGAGATACGATATCCAGACCGCATTCGTCATATGCTTTCGCATAATTCTTCGAAATCAATGCATTTGCTGCATCTTCGTAGAAAACCTCTACTCCATACATTTTCTCGATCATCTGACGCGGTACTTTTCCTTTACGGAAACCTGGCATCGTGATTTTTCCTTTTTGCTTCTGATATGCACTCTGAAGTGCTTTTTCCAACTCTTCGGCAGAAACTTCGATTGTAAGTTTTGCCATGTTCTTCTCCATGTTTTCCACTTGTAAACTCATTTATCGTTTCCTCCTTAAAATATTTTTCCCGTCTATATACAAAGAAATTATGAAAACTCTCGACTCCTATATAATCACAGTCATTGTTGTAGTATATCATATTCTTTAAAAAATTGCTAGTCTTCAATTTCACCTAATCCCACAATTTTTATAAGAAATTCCCGGAATTCTTCCTCGTTGATTTCAAAAGTCTTGTCTTCCCCCCGCTCTACAGACAGAATAACCGCTTCTTCTTCCTTATATGAAATGTCTTCATATGCACTTTCCAGGAGATGATATGCATGCAAGACAAACTCATACTGCATCTGCTCGTTGATTTCTGCTTCCGTTCCTGCATATTCTCCCGCCTCCGCCTTTTTCAGTAATTCCTCAGAATCCTGCTTTACGCCTTCCACAAATTTTTCAAAGACATCTGCCGGATGAATCTTTACCTCTACTTCATATTTATCTTTATGGATCTTCTTAGCCTCCCGGACATCGTAACGCATGATCCTGAAAATATCGGCAGCTAATTTTTCAAAATCCTCATTTCTGCCGGCGCTGATGTCTGTTCCTCCCGTAATATGGTCTGTCACAAATTGTGCGATCGTATTCTTATACTGTTCCCGCAATTCTACTCTGGACGTTCCTTCTATCACCGCGGATGCCTGCACGACATCCTCCTGAAATGTAAGATCCAATACCGCCTGTACATATGCTTTCGCATCAAAGTCTTTCGGCCATACCGCAAAAGCAATTCCAATCACTGCAACAATCAAGATCACTGCCGCAATGCTTCGTTTCGTTTTTTTCTGCATACGTTCCTGTCCCCTTCTTCCTAACGGACGATTCCTTCACAGACCTTATCCACTGCTGCCTTTCCTTCCAGGCTCTCAAGAATCAGCAATGCGAATTCCAAAGATGCCGCCATTGCCTGTCCTGTTATAATATATCCGTCTCTTACCGCCGGGTCGTCCTGTACCTCTGCGCCATATAAAAACTGCGTCATACTTGGATGTGCCACCGCCTTCTTTCCTTCCAGATATCCCATTTTGCCAAGAATGCTTGGCGCCGCACAAATCGCCGCTACATATTTGCTTGCTTTTACGAACTGCCCGACCACTTCTTTTACACCTTCATGTGCATCCAGATTCTCCGTTCCTACACTTCCGCCCGGGAGCACGATCATGTCTTTTTCCGTATAATCCACTTCATCGAACAGCTTATCCGCCTGCAGTGAAATTCCATGTGAAGTTGTCACCGTCTTGGTCTCCTGGATAGACACGGTGTCCACTTCTACGCCTGCTCTTCGAAGCACATCTACTGTAGTAAGCCCTTCGATCGTCTCAAAACCGTCTGCTAAAAATACACATACTTTTTTCACGTCAAGTTCCTCCTATTCTTCTTAATTACAATACGTTTGTCTTATATGATTTCATTTGCATTCTAACAAAGCCTTCGATAAATTGCAAATAAATTGTATCTTGCCTTGTTTACTTCTTATCCATTCCCATGTATCATAAATGCATAACCAAACTTTAAAAGGAGTTACTCACACATGGAAATCGAACGCAAATATTTAATTGATCAAATTCCTTTCTCTTTAGCTGCTTACGAAATGCATCATTTAGAGCAAGGATATCTCTCCACCGCCCCGGTCGTACGCATCCGCAAAGACGATGACAACTATATCCTGACTTACAAATCAAAAGGATTGATGGTGCGGGAGGAATACAACCTTCCCCTGACCAGGGATTCTTACGAACACCTGCGTAAAAAAATCGACGGCATTCTGATATCGAAAAGAAGATATCTCATTCCGCTCACGGAAAGGCTTACGATTGAACTGGATATCTTCGAGGGCCCTTTGGCTCCGCTCAAACTTGCCGAAGTAGAATTCAAGACAGAAGAAGAAGCCAATCGCTTTACACCGCCGGAATGGTTCGGAGAAGACGTGACCTTCTGCACCGACTACCATAACAGCACGCTGAGCCGGACATTGGGATAAAATTAAGGGCTGGCAAGAATCGCCAGCCCAAGTGTTCCTCATATATCATTATTCTGCCAATCCGAATCCATCGTGTACCGCAAGCAGCGCTTTATCGGTATCTTTCTCATCAATGAACACCGTGATCCGTATTTCAGATGTAGATATCATATTGATATTGATTCCGGAATTATAAAACGACTCAAACATCTTCGCCGCGATTCCCGGATTGGTCATCATCCCTGCGCCTACAATCGATATCTTTGCCACATCCTCCTTATGTTTCATCTCTTTGATTGTCAGATTCTCTTTCCTCTCTTCCAGAAGTTTCAATGCTTTACTCACATCATCCTGTGCTATGGTAAATGAAATATCTTTTGTTCCTTCCCGGCCTACCGACTGCAGAATAATATCAATATTGATATTGTGTCTTGCCAACATACTGAATATCCTGAACGCAGCCCCCGGCTTATCCTCAATTCCAATTACAGAAATACACGCTATGTTCTTATCAGCCGTCACACCGCTGATTGAGATTTTTTCCATTTTGACAACCTCCTTAGAAAGTACCTCCTAACATTCAAACAAATGATCAATGAGCCGATATCCGTCGTTCCATAGAATCCCGCTTTTGTCCGCCGTATTCTCCTGATACTTTTCCATGCCGTTTTGCGCCTTCGTGCTGTCATACAGAAGATATGGTACCGGTTCTTGGGTATGTGTCCGCGCCTCAACGGGTGTAGGATGATCCGGCAGGATCAACATACGATAATCTTCGCCCGCCTTCTCAAATGCGTTTGTAACGAAAGACAATATTTTTTCGTCGATATTTTCGATTGCTTTTACCTTATCTGCCGCACTTCCCTGATGCCCCATCTCATCCGGAGCCTCCACATGAATATAGACAAAATCATATCCCTCATCCAGAAGCACGCTTGCCGCAGCCTTGGCTTTCCCTTCATAATTGGTATGAAGTCCGCCATTTGCACCTTCTACCGATATATTTTTCATGCCGGCGCCTACTGCGATTCCTTTGAGCAAATCCACCGCAGAAATCATAGCACCGCGTTTTCCTGTCTTTTCTTCAAAATCAGTCAGAGCAGGTCTTGTTCCCGCTCCCCAGAACCATGCAGAGTTTGCAGGACGAAGTCCCTTTTCTTTCCGCGCAATATTGATCGGATGATCTTCAAGAATTTCATAACTTTTCACCATCATATCACGCAAGACTTCATCTTCCGGAAGATATTCACCGATTTTCTTCGTCAAAATATCATGCGGAGGAGTAAGCTCCACAACCTCACCCTTGGACCATACAAGAAGATGCCGGTAACTAATTCCCTGATAAAAATCATATCCTTCTCTTGTAAGCCCTTCCTTTAATGCTTCCAAAAGAACTGCCGCCTCTTGCGTACTGATCTCATCCGAACTGTGGTCGATCATTGTTTTCTCTTCGTAAGGCTCCTCTTGTGAAAGTGTTACCAGATTACATCGAAACGATACATCCGTATCTTTCATATCCACTCCGATACTAAGCGCCTCCAAAGGCGATCTTCCGGAATAATAAACCTTCGGATCATATCCAAGCACGGACAGATTCGCCGTATCGCTTCCCGGCGCCATTCCTTGCGGCACCATGGATACCATACCGATCTCCGATACCTTAGCAAGCCTGTCCATTACCGGCGTTACAGCCGCTTCCATCGTCGTCCGGCCTCCCAGCTCCTCTAACGGTCTTCCAGCCATTCCGTCCGCAAGCATTACAATGTATTTCATCTTTATCCCTCCACACGTATCATATGAAGAATACTGTTTTCAAATCGTCTCGCACAGATATCGTATGCGCCTTCCATCATCTCGCCTGTAAGGAAACCAAATTCATTTTCCAGGCCTTCCACTTTGATAAGCTCTACTTTTCCAAATGCTTTTTCTACCTTTGGCAGCATCTCGTTCTCGTCTCCGCTCATGCGCACAAAAAATCTTCTCACGGCATCTGCCTTATCTTCAATCTCAAGTTTATCGCTCGCCCACATCGTCATAATGTTGCGGTTCAGATGCTTCGCTGCATCCACAACATCCGCCACGACCGCACTGGCGGTAGGCAGTTTTCCGGCGCCGCTTCCATAGAACATTGCATCTCCTAATACATTTCCGTGGACGAAGATTGCATTAAATACACCGTTGACGCTATAAAGTGGATGCTCCGGTTTCAGAAGAAATGGCGCAACCAATGCATACATTCTCTGATCTTCTCTTTTGCTGGACGCAAGCAGTTTGATCGTCATCCCCATCGCCTTCGCATATTTCATGTCTTCCGCCGTGATCTTTGTGATCCCTTCGGTGTAAATATCTTCAAAATCTACCTGACGCCCGGAAATCAAAGAAGAAAGGATCGCGATCTTACGGCAGGCATCATATCCTTCTACATCCGCTTCCGGATTACGCTCTGCAAAACCATTCGCCTGCGCTTCTTTTAAGACGTCATCATAATCTGCCCCTTCATAGAACATCTTTGTCAGCATATAGTTTGTCGTACCATTTAAAATTCCGGTGATCTCTTCGATCTCATCTGCTGTCATAGAAGAATTTAGCGGACGGATGATCGGGATTCCGCCTCCTACACTCGCCTCAAACAAGAAGTTAATATTCTTTTCTTTTGCAATCGAAAGAAGCTCTGCACCATGTTTTGCCACCAGCGCTTTATTCGATGTTGCCACACTCTTCCCTGCCAGAAGACTTCTCTTTACAAATGTATAAGCCGGTTCAATACCGCCCATGACTTCTACCACGATCTCTACTTCATCATCCTGAATGATATCTTCAAAATCATGTGTGATCACTTCCTGAACCGGATCGCCCGGAAAATCCCGAAGATCCAGTACATATTTGATGTTCAATTCATCTCCGATACGCTGATTGATCTGCTTCCCATTCGTGTTAATTACCTCTACTACTCCTGAACCTACTGTTCCATATCCTAATACTGCTATGTTTACCATACTCTCTACTCCCTGCCTACTATTTTTAAATAATGTATCTCCGGTTTCTGCTCCATCTCATCAATCATCTCCGAAATATTTCCGGTCGTTGACAATACTTCCAGCGTCAGTGTCAACGTTGCGATTCCATTCAGCGGAATACTTTGATGGATGGTCAATACATTTGCCCGGTATTCCGAGATCATCTTCAACATGTCCGCAAGTATCCCCGGCATATCATCCATCTGCACGACCAAGGTTATGGTCTGCCCCTTCTCGGCTTCGTGAAATGGAAAAATGTCATCCTTATACTTGTAAAAAGAACTCCTGCTGATTCCGATGCTTTCCACTGCCTCCTGAATACTCTGGACCTTTCCGGTATCCAGAAGCCGCTTCACCTCTACTACCTTCAAAAGGACTTCCGGAACAGCTTTCTTTTTCACCACATAATACTTTATTTTTTCCATATTTTTCGCTCGCTCCAAGTCCGTGTATCATATACATTTGTACGCTACACAGAGAATACTATCACACTTGCCGCAATACGGCAACTATTTTTTGCTCAATGATTTCAAATAAGCATTCATAAAAATATCAATTGCGCCATCTAACACCGCCTGCACGTTCCCGCTTTCTGCATTGGTCCGATGGTCTTTCACAAGCGTATACGGCTGCATAACATAAGAACGTATCTGATTTCCGAATCCGATTTCCTTGATTTCTCCGCGGATATCGGACACCTTATCTGCCTGTTCCTGCTGTTTCAAAAGATACAGTTTTGCTTTGAGCATCTGCATCGCCTTGTCTTTATTGCTATGCTGGGAACGCTCATTCTGACATTGCACCACGATTCCGGTTGGAAGATGTGTGATACGAACCGCCGAAGACGTCTTATTGATATGCTGTCCTCCGGCGCCGCTGGCGCGGTATGTGTCAATCTTCAAATCATCCTCATTAATCTCGATATCAATGTCATCTTCAATATCCGGCACCACATCGCATGACGCAAATGACGTCTGCCTTTTTCCTGCCGCATTAAACGGAGAAATCCGCACCAGTCGGTGTACCCCTTTCTCTGCTTTCAGGTAACCGTATGCATTCTCTCCATTCACCTGAAATGTGACCGCCTTCAATCCTGCCACGTCCCCATCCAGGAAATCCAGCATCTGCACGGAAAACCCTTTCCGTTCTGCCCAGCGCACATACATGCGGTACAGCATACTCGCCCAGTCACAGGACTCGGTTCCGCCAGCCCCTGCATGCAGCGTCACGATCGCATTATCCTTATCATATTCTCCGGAAAGCAGCGTACGGATTCTTGTCTCCTCGAACTTCTCCTCAAACGCCGCAATCTCCGTCTCCAATTCTTCAATGACACTGGCGTCATTCTCTTCATATGCCATCTCAATAAGAAGCAGGATATCCTCATGCGCCTGCAAAAGCCCCTGCATCGTCTCCAACACATCTTTCAGACCCTTTACTTCTTTCATGATACGTTGGGAGTTATCCGCGTCATCCCAGAAATCAGGCTCCTGCATCTTTCTCTCCAGCTCTTCGATCCGCTCTTCCTTTACAGGAATGTCAAAGAGATCCCCTCATTTCCTTTAATGGTTCCTCATATGCATTCATTACGCTTTTGAACTGATCCAGTTCTACCATTACTATCACCTCTTTCACATAATCACATAAGTTTGCGCATTTTATATACATATACAGATTAGGAAAGGTGTGTCAGCTTCTCCTGTCACACCTTTCTTCATCCTTTATACTCTTCCGCAGCACTGTTTATATTTCTTACCGCTTCCACATGGACAAGGATCATTTGGATATACCTTCTTCTCATCCCTGCGTTTCGGCGCATTTACTGCAGTGTCATCTTTATTCGTTCCGGTTACTTTTGCAACCTGCTCTCTTTCTACCTTCTGCTCTACGCGGACACGGAATAACGTTCCGACCGTATCACGTGCGATTGCGTTCGTCATTGCCCCGAACATATCGTATCCATACATCTTATATTCCACAAGCGGATCCTTCTGTCCATATGCCTGCAGTCCGATACCTTGACGAAGCTGCTCCATATCATCAATGTGATCCATCCATTTGGCATCGATCGTCTTTAAGAGGATCACACGCTCTAACTCTCTGACGTGTTCTGGTTCCGGGAACTCTGTCTCTTTTAACTCATACGCTTTTACTGCTCTCTCTTTCAGAAGATGCTTCAGCTCTTTCTGGCTGATATCTTTTACCTCTTCTTCTGTTACCGGAGCCATCGAAATAACCGTTAAAAGTTCGGTATTTAATCCCTGAAGATTCCACTCATCCGGCTCCAGATCCGGCGAGATCAGTCTGTCAACGGTATCTTCCACGTATTCCGTGATCATATGATAAACGGAATCGCGCATGCTCTCTCCGTCAAGCACTCTGCGGCGTTCTTCATAGATAATCTCTCTTTGTTCATTCATAACCTGGTCATATTCGAGCAGGTTCTTACGGATTCCAAAGTTATTGTTTTCAATCTTTTGCTGTGCTTTTTCGATTGCATTGGAAAGCATCTTATGCTCAATCTGCTCACCGTCTTCCACACCAAGTGTATTAAAGATATTCATCAATCTCTCAGAGCCGAACAGACGCATCAAATCATCCTCCAAAGAGATATAGAATCTGGATTCACCCGGGTCTCCCTGACGTCCGGCACGACCACGCAGCTGATTGTCGATACGTCTTGACTCATGACGTTCCGTACCGATGATCTTAAGTCCGCCTGCTTCCCTTGCTTCATCGTCAAGCTTAATATCCGTACCACGGCCGGCCATGTTCGTTGCGATCGTAACCGCGCCATGCTGTCCTGCCTGTGCAACAATCTCGGCCTCCATCTCATGGAACTTTGCGTTCAATACATTATGAGGAATTCCTCTTTTCTTTAACATTTTGCTAAGGAGCTCGGAAATCTCGATCGTAATCGTACCAACCAATACCGGCTGTCCTGTTGCATGTGCCTCTTCTACCGCATTGACAACTGCTTCATATTTTTCTGCCTTTGTCTTATATACCGCATCATCCAAATCAACTCTCTGTACCGGTCTATTTGTCGGAATCTCGATAACGTCCATCCCGTATATGTCACGGAACTCCTTCTCCTCGGTAAGCGCGGTACCTGTCATACCTGCTTTTTTATCAAATTTATTAAATAAATTCTGGAAAGTGATCGTAGCAAGTGTCTTGCTTTCCCTTTTTACTTTTACATGTTCTTTTGCTTCGATTGCCTGATGAAGTCCATCTGAATAACGGCGTCCCGGCATAATACGTCCGGTAAATTCATCGACGATCATAACCTCGTCATCCGGTGTCACTACATAGTCTTTGTCGCGGAACATCAGATTATGTGCGCGAAGCGCTAAGATAATATTATGCTGAATCTCTAAATGTTCCGGATCCGCGAGATTCTCAATATGGAAGAAATCCTCTACTTTCTTAACACCATCTGCAGTCAGACTGACATTTTTATCCTTTTCATTGACGATGAAATCACCTGTCTCTTCGATGTCTTCACCCATGATGGCATTCATCTTGGAGAATTCTCCGCTCGCTTCCCCGCGTTCTAACTGTCTTGCGAGAATATCACATGCCTCATACAGCTTCGTAGACTTTCCGCTCTGTCCGGAAATGATAAGCGGTGTTCTTGCCTCATCGATCAATACGGAGTCAACCTCATCGATGATCGCATAATGAAGTCCTCTTTGTACGAGCTGTTCTTTATAGATGACCATGTTATCTCTCAAATAGTCAAAACCAAGCTCGTTATTCGTAATATATGTAATATCACAATTATACGCTTTTCTTCTTTCATCATTATCCATGCTGTTGAGTACGACGCCGACGGTCAGTCCCAAAAATTCGTGGATGCGTCCCATCCACTCAGAGTCACGCTGTGCCAGATAGTCGTTGACAGTAACGATATGAACGCCTTTTCCTTCCAACGCATTTAAGTATGCCGGAAGTGTAGATACGAGCGTCTTACCTTCACCGGTTCTCATCTCAGAGATACGTCCCTGATGCAGGATGATACCGCCGATCAACTGAACCCGGAAATGGCGAAGTCCGATGGCACGCACAGATGCTTCTCTTACTGCTGCATATGCCTCCGGCAAAATATCATCCAGTGTCTCTCCATTTGCCAGCCTTTCTTTAAATTCCTGTGTCTTTCCTCTTAATTCTTCGTCAGAAAGCTCCTGCATCTTCGGTTCTAAAGATTCAATATAATCCGCAATCGGATAAATACGTTTTAATTCATTCTCACTATGTGTCCCAAATATTTTTTGTAGTAATCCCATGATTTACTCCTTGTCCCTAATTTTACTCGGTAAACCCTGTTTTTTATTTTATCATCAACACCGTTTTTATTCAACCAATTTATAAAGTGTTCATAATCTATTATTTTCTTGTTTACAATCTCTTGATATCCTCGTACGGAATCTTCCCTCCGAACAAATCCAGCGCGCTGCCGATCGTAAAGTCAACGGCTTTGCCGCTTATCTCCTCAAACAGCCTTAAATCCTCCATGCTGCCAATTCCCCCCGCATAGGTTACCGGAATCTTTGCAAACCGGCCAAGCATTTTTACAAGCTCTGTCTCTACCCCCGATGCCTTGCCTTCTACATCAACGCCATGCACAAGAAACTCATCACAATACTGTGATAACACTTCTAAAATTCTATCATCCAACTCTACCTTGGTAAAATTCTGCCAGCGGTCCGTCACAATATAATATTTCCCATGACGCTTCCTGCAGCTTACATCCAGCACAATCTTATCTTTTCCAACCACATCCCTTAGCTTTTCCAAATTCTCCCACTTTATCTGTCCTCCCTTAAATACATAGGAAGTCACGATCACATGGCTTGCTCCCACATCCAGATATTCTTTTGCATTGTCGGCAGTAATCCCGCCGCCAATCTGCATGCCCCCAGGATATGCCTCAAGTGCAGATATCGCCTGTCTCTTCGTCTCTTCATAATAAGCCGAATCCTTTGCATTGAGCAAAATAATATGTCCGCCTTTTAACCCATCTCTTTTATATAAATCTGCATAAAAAGCCGCGTCATAAGAAGAGGCAAAATTCGTCACCGCTTCATCTCCTTGGTCTTTTAAGCTTCCCCCTACAATCTGCTTCACCTGTCCATTATGAATATCAATACATGGCCGAAATTTCATCTAATCACCCTTTCTGCCCCTTATCTTACTATAGACTTCGCATTTTTGTAAAGTCTTGCCGCGCAAGTCCTTATAACGCAAGAATATCCCGCAAAAATCATCTACTAAAAGTAATGGATTTCGCGGAATATTCTTGCTTACTAAAAACTATTCAAATCCAACCAAATAGCCTGCTCTGACTTCAGACTGAATTCTTTTTGCAAATCTTTCATATAAGTTTTGTTCATTTTCGACCTACTTAAGGCGAACAAATTTTGAGTCGCTTTTTACTTACCGAAAAATACACTATACCGACAAGTAACTTATGTGGCTAACCACAAGCTTCCGAACACACTTATCACGACTTCCTTCCCCATTTTCCATGATTAATTTTATAATTTCGGATACTCAAAAATATCACGATTAGAATTTCTACTACGTATAACAATAGCAGGACTTTAAAACGAAGCCACACTATGAATGGGATTGTGCAAAAACCATGTACTATTCCAGCTCCTATAACCGCAAACAAGTCCCTATTTGCTCGCCTTTCATCTGTCATCGCATCCGGTGTATGCATAAACATCGCTATACTAAGCATTAAAAACAGTACAGCATACTTTGAATCTGATTCCATAGTATATTTCCATTTGAAAAAACACAGTAAAGAATTCAATCCCAAAGTGCCATAAAATATTCCCAGCAATTGTGTATACAACTCTAGATTTGGAATATTATGTTTATTAGCATAACGGTTATATTCTTTTTTCACGTTACCAACTCCTACGTTTTACTTTTTGACAACAACTTTCTAAACCAATTACCCACATTAGAAAACAAACCTGCTCGAACGGTTTTTCGAACACTTTTTACAACCTTCTTTTTCACTGCAGTTATCTTTGCAGTATACATTGCTTTTTTTCTGGCAGATTTGGTTGCATTGATCACTTGCTTCGAACGCTTATATACGCCTCGCATCTGCTTTCCGTTTGCTCCATCACCACCAACCCTTCCTGCGACTCCACCGATTACTGTAGATGCAACAAAATCACCTGCATTTGCCTTTACACCTTTATAACTACAATTCGCCAGATAGGTAGTTCCTCCCAAAGCAGCATTCGCAACTACTGAGCCTGCAAGGGTTATTCCCGATGCAGCCATCGCTCCACCGATTGCTGCTGACACATAATCTACCGGAGATAATGAACTCATTATCTCTTTCAGTGAACTTCCCGATGCCAAACCTTTGCTTTTAACCAAATTTGAAGAGAAATAGTAGATTTTATGGCGATATATTAACAAAAGAAACGCTACATATCCAAACGTTGGGGATTTCAGAACAAGAATTAGATTTGATATCCAAAACCAAGTTGTCACCTCAAATATCATTGGAAAAAATTTTCTTTAACACAAGAATATCCCGTGGAAATCATGTACTAAAAATACTGGATTCCACGGGATATTCTTAAACTTCGTTATGTTTACTTATTCTTATTTTTTAACTACATTCTTTATCCCTTTTCTATGGATGGTCTCTGCATATTCATCCAAGAGATATCCTGCATATTTGGTCGCTTGTCGCTCTTGACCAATTGGTGTTAACTTTAATGAATTTATCCATTGAAAATAATGAGTTAATTCATGTGCCATAGTCAATAATATTGCTGCCAAAGCATTATCTTTCCCCCTCTTCTTGCACAAATCGTTATAATCGCCTGCTGCAAGGAGTATATAAGGTTCAACTGTATAATCATCATACGTACTCCGAAACGTCCCACAGACTCTATCTCCATCCAAGGCTATTATTCTATAGTGCTTTTTTACATATATAACAACTCTGAGCGGGAAAAAATATTCCTTTCTCAAAAAAGCAGCAAATTCTTTACATGCTCTGCGAACCTCACTGTCAACCTCTTTATCAAATCTCATTCTGAGCCCAGTTCGATGACCTTCCTTTGTCAAATCAATATTCTTTTCCCAATCTTCTATTGTCCAAATATGATCCATTGCTCTTGCCCCTTCTTTATCTATATTTTCTATGTCCTCTTTTTGATGGTGTATGTGATTTAGGTTTTGCTGGCTTTTTATTTCGTTTATTATTTCGAGGAGTAAAATTCTCACTTTGACGACTTTTATTCTTTGTCTCTCGTCCCTGTTTCTTTTGTCCAGCTCTTCTATAAGGATCCACCTCACTTTTACTTTTACCTTTGCTTTTTGTTCTTGCATATACTACACCACCAATTACTACCGCACCTATAACAACCCATCCTGCTGGAGTAATGGAACTTGTTAATGATAATAATGTTGTACCTAAGCCTTTTAATGTTATTCGTGCACCCATACGAAGTACCATGACTCCTGCATATCCATTTGAATCCTCATAATTAGTAGGATTATTAAAACAGTATGTATATAGATTATTTTCGAGAATATTGTCTTGATCTTCAAATAAAATCTCATAATCATCCGCATTTAAAAACCGTCCAACCTCCGGATCATAATACCTGCTGGATACATAATACAGCCCGCTCTCTTCCTCATACACATACCCACGATACCGGAATGGATTCAGCTTTCCAACTG
>OFEY01000979.1_pt1 | contig 20722 bp, 11 predicted proteins | sample 1521251 | NCBI WGS metagenome assembly OFEY01 (sample SAMEA3504100, study PRJEB24116) | mouse gut metagenome | biome: mouse gut; feature: mouse-associated habitat; material: faeces | place: Denmark | collected 2011
GGATCGAGGCGTCGTCGCAGACGGCCGTCGCGACGACGCAATCGGGCAAGGTGGCCGGATACGCCGCCGGAAATCTATATGTATTCAAGGGCATACCCTACGCCCGCGCCGAGCGGTTCATGCCGCCGCAGGCTCCCGAGAAGTGGGAGGGCATACGCAGCAGCCGCGCATACGGGCCGACATGTCCGCAGGCCGTGCGCGGAGGCTGGCAGAGCGACGAGCACTCGTTCGCATTCGACTGGGACGACGGACATCCCGGCGAGGACTGTCTGAGGGTCAACATCTGGACTCCGGCGCTGGCCGACGGCAAGAAGCGCCCCGTCATGGTCTGGCTGCACGGCGGCGGTTACGCTGCGGGCAGCGGGCAGGAGCTCCCCTCGTACGACGGCGCCAACCTCGCCCGCAAGGGCGATGCGGTGGTCGTAACGCTCAACCACCGTCTCAACGTGCTGGGCTTCCTCGACCTCTCGGACTTCGGAGAGGAGTACGCAGCGTCGGGCAATGCGGGTCTTCTGGATCTGGTGGCCGCACTGCAATGGGTGCACGACAACATCGAGGCGTTCGGCGGCGACCCCTCCAACGTAACCATATTCGGCCAGTCGGGCGGCGGCGGCAAGGTATCGACGCTCATGGCTACCCCCTCGGCGGCCGGACTCTTCCACAAGGCGATCGTCCAGAGCGTCTCCATGCTCCGCACGATGGAGAGCAAGTATTCGCGACGCATCGGCGCCGAAGTACTCCGCCGGCTGGGTCTGACCCCGTCACAGGTCGACCGGTTGAAGACCATACCCTACGAGCAGCTGCTCGCGGCAGGCGAGAAGGCCGTAGCCCAGGTCAGGGCAGAGGCCGAGAAAGAGGGCATATCGACCTTCATCTTCGGCTGGGCGCCCACGGTCGACGGCAATGTGCTTCCCGCACAGCCCTTCGATCCGCAGGCACCCGAGCAGAGCCGCGACATTCCTCTGCTGGTGGGCACCACGCTCCACGAGTTCACGACGAGCACCTACGTGCCTTTCTTCCGCACCGTAACCGAGGAGCAGGCCGTAGAGGTTCTCAGAAAGAAATACGGCGAGCGCACCGACGAGTTTCTCGCGGCGCTGCGCAAGGCATATCCCGACTACCAGCCCAAGGACCTCGTGGACATCGACTTCGTCTTCCGTCCCGGCGCCGTGGAGCAGGCTCGTCTGAAAGCCGCACAGCAGGGCGCACCCGTATATATGTATCTCTTCGGCTGGGAGTCGCCCGTCATGGACGGCATGCTGCGCAGCACGCACTGCATGGAGATACCTTTCGTATTCGACAACACCGAGCGCCACGCCTCGATGACGGGCGGCGGCAGCGAGGCGCAGGCGCTGGCCGACAAGATGAGCGACGCATGGCTCAACTTCGCCCGCACGGGCAACCCCGGCGTCGGGAGTCTGCCCGCATGGGAGGCATATACGCCGCAGAGCGGAGCCACGATGTACTTCGACAACGAGTGCCGCGTGCTCAACAACCACGACAAAGAGCTGCTCGAAGTGGTAAGATCGTTCCCCACGCGCGGATTCTGACGACGGCGACTACGCCCCGGCGGCGAAGCATTTCGCCCCGCCGGGGCTTGAAAGCATCAATACAAGGCGATTATATACCCTTTGCCGAATCCGGAGCCGAGCGACCCGGCCTCCGTTCGCAGGATAATCCCGACCGGACGAGAGACAGAACCGCATAGCGGCGCGAGACGTCGCAGCGGCAGTCGGAGAGAGCCGAGGCACCGGTATTGGCAAATCGGTATATAAGCACCGGAAACAATTCAATAACCTAAAACTAAAAGCATGAAAAAAAATTCTACAAGGATGTTGCTCCTTGCGACGCTTTTCCTGTTGGCGCCCGTATCGATGCTGCTGGCGCAGAACAAGGTAGAGGTCTGGGGGCAGGTGACCGACGCCAATGGTCCGATGATCGGCGCCAGCGTCATTGAGCAGGGTACGTCCAACGGTACCACCACCGACGCAGACGGACGCTATCGTATGCAGGTAAACCAGGGCGCTACCCTGCTGTTTACCTTCTTGGGCTACCAGAATCAGGAGGTGGCCGCAACGCCAGGCCAGCACGACGTGACGCTTCGCGAGGAGGACAACCGCCTCGACGATGTCGTGGTCGTAGGTTCGGCGTGCAGAAGAAGAGCTCGGTAACGGGCGCAATCTCTCAGGTAAAGCCCGAGGATATGCAGAACCGTACCATTACCAATGCCCAGTCGGCATTGCAGGGCAAGACGGCCGGCGTGCAGATCATCCAGACTTCGGCCGCTCCCGGTTCGTCGCCGACTATCCGCGTGCGCGGTTACTCGTCGAACGTCGGCTCTAACCCGCTCTTCGTCGTGGACGGCGTGCGTCTGTCGGACATCAGCGGTATCGACCCCAACGACATAGCCTCTATGGAGGTGCTCAAAGATGCCGCTTCGGCCGCTATCTACGGTGCCGAGGCAGGTAACGGCGTCGTTCTTATCTCGACCAAGCGCGGCAAGGCCGGTCAGGGCAAGATCAGCTACGACTTCCAGTGGACGTCGCAGTCGGTGGCACGTCTTCCGCAGATGCTCAACGCCGAACAGTACATCGACTATATGGTCGAGGCGGGCGAGATCAAGCTCGACAAGCTGCTCTCGTCGTGGGACGGCGTGACCAACACCAGCTGGGCAGACGTGGCGTTCGGCGGCGGCAACATGCAGAAGCACAACATATCGTTCACAAACGGCAACGAGCGCGGCAACTACTATCTGTCGCTGTCGTACATGAACAACAACGGTATCGTCCGCGGCGACGCCGACAGCTACAAGCGTCTGACGGCGGCGATCAACGCCGAGTACGAGATCAAGAGCTGGTTGAAGGTGGGCACCACCAACCAGATCGAGAAGTACGACGTGCGCAGCGTATCGTCGAACAACGAGTACGGCAGCCTTCTGGCCGCCACGCTGATGCTCGACCCGATAACGCCCAGCACCTACACTTATGAGAACCTGCCTATGCACATGCTCACGGCGCTCAACAACGGCAAGCACCTGTTGCAGGACGAGAACGGCAACTACTACGCCGCATCGGAGTTCTACACCGGCGAGAACTACCACCCGCTGGTAATGCGCGACAACAACATCAGCAAGAGCGGCGGCTTCAACGTCAACGGCTCGATCTTCGCCGACTTCAAGCCCGTCAAGGGCCTGACCATTACCTCGCGTCTGGGCTACCGTCTCTCGGGAGCCAAGTCGTCGACCACCGATCTGCCATTCTACGGCAACGTAACGCAGAACCGCGACTACGTAAGCCACAACGCCCAGTCATCGACCACGATCTACTACCAGTGGGAGAACTTCGCGACATACGCCCGCCAGTTCGGCCGTCACAACATCAACGCCATGATCGGTATGTCGTTCCAGGAGAGCATATACAACTACGTAGGCGGCAGCCTCTCGGCCAACGGCGAGGATGCCATAAAGAAGAACGATCCGCTCTTCTACTTCCTCAACTTCGGCTCGGCTTCGGCCACCAAGGGCGTGAGCGGCGAGGAGACCGTAGGCGCCAAGCTCTCGTACTTCGGCCGTATAGGCTACGACTTCGCAGGCAAGTACATGATTCAGGCATCGCTGCGTGCCGATGCAGCCGACCTCTCGCAGCTGCCCGCCTCGAACCGCTGGGGTTACTTCCCCGCAGTATCGGCCGGCTGGATGATCTCAAACGAGAACTTCTTCGAGCCTGCAAGAGACGTGGTAAGCAGCCTGAAAATACGTGCCAGCTGGGGACAGAACGGTAGCCTTGCGGCTCTGGGCGGATACCTGTACAGCACCAACATGACTCTGGGCGGCCTCTATCCGTTCGTCCCGGGCAACAACTACATAACCGGCGCAGGCCCCACCTCGATGGGTAACGCCAAGCTCAAATGGGAGACCTCGGAGCAGCTCGACTTCGGTATCGACGCACGCTTCTTCCGCGACCGTCTGACCCTTAGCGTAGACTACTACGAGAAAAAGACCAAGGACCTTCTGGTATCGGGCACCAAGCCCTCGCTCATTATCGGCGGAACCACCTCGCCGATGAATGCCGGCAAGGTAAGCAACAAGGGTTGGGAGATCGATCTGGGCTGGCGCGACAACGTGGGCGACTTCTCTTACAGCGTCCGCGGCAACATCGCCACACTCAATAACAAGGTAACCTATATCGACCCGTCGCTCGACCGTCTGCCGGGCGTGAACTTCCACACCACGACCATTACGTTCTTCGAGCCGGGCTATCCCGTCTACTACTTCCGCGGCTACAAGTTCGCCGGCGTAGATGCCGAGACCGGAGAGCCCACGTTCCACAACATCGGCAAGAACGACAAGATCGACGACGACGACATGACATACATCGGCGACGCCATTCCCGACTTTACCTACGGTATCACGCTGACGGCGGCATGGAAGGGCATCGACCTTACGGTATTCGGAACCGGCTCGCAGGGCAACGACGTGTTCAACTGCATCAGCCGTCCCGACTATCCCAAGTCGAACCGCTTGAAGGAGGTCTTCTACGACAACCGCTGGACGGCCACCAACAAGGGCGGCACGGTGCCCGCGGCAGACGCCGAGGAGATGAGCAAGTATCTCTATTCGGACGCTATGGTCTTCGACGGCTCGTTCTTCAAGATCAAGCAGATACAGCTGGGCTACACGTTCCCCAAGAGGTTGACCGAGAAGATCTTCATCAGCAACCTGCGCGTATACTGCTCGCTGGAAGACTATTTCACGTTTACCAAGTATCCGGGCTTCGACCCCGAGGTAGCGGCCACGGCAACGGCAGGTATGGGTGTCGACAAGGGTTCGTACCCCACCTCGAAGAAGGTCGTAGTAGGTGTCAACATACAATTCTAACCAAAAACGAAACGCACAATGAAAGCAAAACATATAGTTATCTGCCTTATGGGATTCATCACCCTGCTCTCGGCCACTTCGTGCGAGGACAGGCTCGATATTCCCAAGCACGGCGACATGGGCGGTCAGGAAGAGGGTTATAAAACGGATGAAGACGCCCTGCGTGCCCTTGCCAACCTCTACAACGCATGGGGAGGGGTATATTACAACTGGTTCATGATAAGCAACCTGCTCTCGGACGACGTATATTGCGGCGGCGGCAGCCGAGGCGACAACCTCGAAATGGAGCAGCTCAACGAGTTCTCGTTCAACACCGACAACACCATGGTACGCGACCTCTACTCGGGTCTGTATACCATAGTATACAATGCCAACCTGATCCTCACGTTCATGGAGCCCGACACGGCGGCCAAGCAGCGTGCCGTAGCCGAGGCGCATTTCTTCCGCGCATGGGCGCACTTCCAGCTGGTTACCTACTACGGTACGGCGCCCAAAGTGGATCATCTGCTCGGTTCTGACGAGTACCGCAAGTCGAACAGCACCCCCGAAGCTCTGTGGAGCTTCATAGAGCAGGACCTCAACGATGCTATCGACATGGATATACTCCCCTCGAAGTCGAACAAGGACGATGCCGAGACAGGTATCCGCATAACACGCGAGGTGGCCCAGGCCATGCTGGGCAAGGCCTATGTCTTCCAGCAGAAGTGGGACGAGGCTGCCGAGATTCTCGACAAGGTGATCGCTTCGGACAAATACGACCTTTATCAGGGCGAGCTGGACAAGCTGCTGCATGCCGAGTGCAACGGCAGCTGCGAGTCTATGTTGGAGGTTCAGAAGCGCAACGACCCCGAGCAGACATGGACGCAGTTCACGATGACCTATCTGATGATCGGCTGGCGCACATCGATGTTCAACGACCCCACCGGAGCGGCCAAGGATGAGATCGCATGGGGTACCTACGGCTTCATGAATCCGCGCAAGGAGGTATACGACGCATTCGTCGAGCGCGAGGGCGCCGACGGCTACCGTCTCAACAGCACGCTGCGCACATACGACCAGATGGCCGACTACGGCATCACCATCAAGCCGGGCGAGACGCTCATCGGCCACGAGGGTTATTTCCTCTGGAAGAACCGCGCATTGAAGAGCGACTGCATCATCGACGCATCGTACTTCCAGGGATTCCAGTACATCAACCTGCGCGTGATGCGTTACGCCGAGGTGCTGCTGCTGGCGGCCGAGGCGCACGTACAGAGCGGCGACAAGAAGGGTCTGGCCAAGGAGTATGTCAACAAGATACGTTCGCGCGCGCAACTGGCTCCGCTGGCTGCCGTCACGATGGACGACGTGAAGAAGGAGAAGCGGTTGGAGCTCTTCATGGAGTGCGTACGCTTCCAGGATCTCGTCCGCTGGGGCGATGCCGAGCAGGCGCTGGCACAGCAGGGCAAGGAGATTCCCGGATACACGACCAAGGGTCGGGAGACGATAGCCAGCAACAGCAACTACGGATTCCAGCCCAAGCACAAGCTGCTGCCTATTCCGCAGAAAGAGCTTCAAGTCAACCCCAACATGCACCAGAACGATCTCTGGTAAACATATAACCGCATAGAATGATTATGAAAAAGATATTTTCGTTATGGATGCTGCTGGCAGCCGTTCTGCTGGGAGCCTGCGAGGAATCGCTGGACGATCTGACGGGTCGCTACGATTTCGACCGCTACCGTTTCACGGAGGTTACGGAGCAGTCGACAGATAAACTTCCGAAGGGCATCAAGGTGCTCAATATGACCCTTGCCGATGCCGAGGGCAATGCTCTCGAAATAGGCTTCGGCAGCCGCGAGTGGGTGCTTCAAACGGGCACCTATACCGTCGCCAAGGCCGTGAGCGGAGCGATGCAGGCCGCGGCCAAGGTCATCACGGCCGAGGGCGAGACGACGCTCGCGAGCGGCGACGTGAACGTCACGATGATCGGCACGGACAGCTATGACATCGACGGCATGCTCCAAACCGCAGGCGGCGAGTACGTCAAGGTGCATTTCCGCGGTGCGATATCGTTCGAGATCGGCGTAGACGATCCCGAAGCCAGCGGCTATACCGCCGTTCTGACCGTAACGCCGGTATACATTACCGACCAGAGCGGACAGGTAACGGGCGTTGTTCCGGGCGTATCGAAGTATGCCTTTACGATCAGCGACCCCGACGGCAAAGATGCAGCCATGTTGGAGACCATCAACGTCGAGAACCTCGACCCGGCAGCGCTGGCGGGCGAATACACCGTCAAGGACAATGCTCAGGAGGCGTTGTCGATCGCCTCGGGCGCCCAGATGCCTCAGGAGTGGGGCGGTTGGAGCTGGGGAAGCTATCTGGTCAACGCCGAGGGCAAAAAAGAGTTCCTCATGGCCGGCGGCAAGATCACGGTCTCGGTCGTCGACGGCATGGAGGGCGGCAAGCTCTACAACTTCTCGGGCAGCGGTCTAACGACCATGCTGACGATGAATGCCGACGGCAGCGTTACCAACGGTACGCTTACCGAGACCAACATCAAGTTCGTCACGCTGCTGCAAGGCACCGGCATCGAGTTCTACGACCAGACGATGAACAGCACCGTACTGGGCAAGGAGATCAACTACTCGATCTACCTGCCCAAGAGCTACGACAACGAGAAGACCTTTCCCGTGCTCTACCTGCTCAACGGCGCCGACAGCAACAACAACGACTGGATGCGTCAGGGTCTGGTAAACCCCTACGCCAGCACCTATGCCGCTAACGGAGGCAAGGAGATGATTATCGTATGCCCCAACGGCTGCCCCGACGGCCAGAACGCATTCTACTGCGACAACTACTCGGGCAACGGCATCAACTACATGACCTACTTCTTCGACGAGTTCATACCCTTCATCGAGAGCACCTACAAGGTCAAGGCCGAGAAGGGATCGCGCGCCATAGCCGGTCTGTCGATGGGCGGCTACGGATCGCTCTACTACGGCTTCCTGCACCAGGAGATGTTCTGCTACGTATATGCGTGCAGCCCGGCAACATACGTCGAGGGAGCACCCAACCTCTACACGATGCAGCCCACGGCCGAGCTGCCCGGCATAACGATCGAGATCGGCTTGCAGGACTTCCTCTATCAGTCGGCCAAGGGATACCACGACGGTCTGTCGTCGATCAACGTCGAGCACGAGTGGATCGAGCGCAACGGCGCACACGACTGGACATTCTGGGCTGCCTGCACCCCCAAGATCGTAAAGAAGGTGGGAGAGGCGTTCAACTAAAAACGGTATAGACAGATCTCCATAAGGTTCCGTGCGGAGTCAAGCCGCACGGGACCTTGTCGGGATAAACGATAACCATAAATTACAAGATCGATATGAAAAAAATCTTTCTCTCGGCAGCCATGCTGCTGACCTGTTCGCTGGCTTTCGCACAGCAGGCGCTCTGGGGCGTAGCACCCGTAGTCTCACCCGAGATCCATGAAGACAACACCGTAACGTTCCGTCTCAAAGCACCCGAGGCCTCACGCGTCGAGGTGACGGGCGACTTCCTGCCTACGCAGAAGATCGAGACCCCCTACGGCAAGTTCGACGCCCCGGGCGTAGCACAGCTCACGCTAACCGACGGCGTATGGCAGTTCACGACCCCCGAGCCCCTCGCGCCCGAGTTGTACAGCTATACGTTCATCGTCGACGGTCTGAGAATCAACGATCCGAGCAACGTATACACCATTCGCGACGTAGCGAGCGTTACTAACGTATTCATCATCGGCGGCGACCGTGCCGACCTCTACAAGATCGCCGACGTGCCCCACGGCACCGTATCGAAGGTATGGTACGACAGCCCCGCCCTCGGCATGCAGCGCCGTCTGACTGTCTACACTCCCGCCGGATACGAGAAGGGCAACAAGCGCTACCCCGTATTCTATCTGCTGCACGGCATGGGAGGCGACGAGAACGCATGGAGCGAGCTGGGCCGCGCGACGCAGATACTCGACAACCTCATCGCGCAGGGCAAGGCCGAGCCGATGATCGTCGTCATGACCAACGGCAACGCGGCATTGCAGGCCGCACCGGGCGAGTCGTCTCTGGGATATGCCGCACCCAGCATCCAGCTGCCCAAGACCATGGAGGGCTCGTTCGAGACGGCATTCCCCGACGTAGTGAAGTTCATCGACTCGACCTACCGCACCATAGCCAAGAAGCAGTCGCGCGCCATAGCCGGTCTGTCGATGGGCGGCTACCACTCGATGCACATATCTAAGGAGTATCCCGACATGTTCGACTACGTAGGTCTCTTCTCGGCCGCGATCATGCCCGACAAGAACGTCAAGTCGCCCATATACGACAACCTCGAAGAGAAGCTGGCCGTGCAGTTCGCCAAGAAACCCGCTCTGTACTGGATCGCCATAGGCGACAAGGACTTCCTCTTCAAGGCCAACGCCGACTACCGCAAGATGCTCGACGAGAAGGGATACGAGTACGGTTATTACGAGACCGGAGAGGGACATATATGGAAGAACTGGCGTATATACCTTACCGAGTTCCTGCCCATGCTCTTCAAATAATCATGCGACGATGAAGAAGACGATAACCATAGCGCTGCTCGCGGCTGCGGCCGCGGCATGCGCGCCGTCGACTCCCCGTCTGGGAGAGTCGTCGATCGACGATGTGGTCGCAGCGATGACCCTCGAAGAGAAGGCGCATCTGGTCGTGGGCACCGGCATGGCCGGACACACGGGCGACAACGCCGTAGTCGGAGAGACCCGCAACCTCGTCCCGGGAGCCGCCGGCACGACCTACCCAATAGAGCGTCTGGGAATACCGGCCGTGGTGCTGGCAGACGGCCCCGCCGGCCTGCGCATCAACCCCACGCGCGAGAACGACGAGGCGACATACTACTGCACCCACTTCCCCATAGGTACGCTTTTGGCGTCGACATGGGACTCGGAGCTGGTCGAGAGCGTAGGTAAGGCTATCGGCGAGGAGGTGCTCGAATACGGCGCCGACGTGCTGCTGGCACCGGCCCTGAACCTGCACCGCAACCCGCTGTGCGGCCGCAACTTCGAGTACTACTCGGAAGATCCGCTCGTATCGGGCAAGATAGCCGCCGCATACGTGCGCGGCGTGCAGAGCAACGGCGTGGGCACCTCGATCAAGCACTTCGCGGTCAACAATCAGGAGACCAACCGCATGGGCAACGATGCCCGCGTATCGCAGCGCGCCCTCAGGGAGCTCTATCTCAAAGGCTTCGAGATCGCCGTCAAGGAGTCGGATCCGTGGACGGTAATGTCGTCGTACAACTACCTCAACGGAATATATACCTCGGAGAACCCCGAGCTGCTCACAGCGCTGCTGCGCGACGAGTGGGGCTTCGGCGGCATGGTCATGACCGACTGGTTCGGCGGCAAGGATGCCGGAGCACAGATGATCGCCGGCAACGACATGCTGCAACCGGGTACGGACAAGCAGTACGAGCAGATCGTAGAGGGCGTCGAGAACGGTACTCTCGACGAGGCGGTGCTCGACCGCAACGTGAAGCGCATACTCGAAATGATCGTGCGCACGCCACGTTTCCGCGGCTACGAGTACTCGAACAAACCCGACCTCGAAGCGCATGCAGCCGTTACGCGCCGCAGCGCGACGGAGGGTATGGTGCTGTTGAAGAACGACAACGGGGCGCTTCCGCTCGCGGGCGACGTAAAGCGCGTAGCGCTGTTGGGATGCACCTCTTACGACTTCATCGCCGGCGGTACGGGCTCGGGCAACGTCAACCGCGCCTACACCGTATCGCTGCTCGACGGACTGCGACAGGCGGGCTATGAGCTGGACGGCGACTTGAAGAGCGAATACGAGGCCCACATCGCCGCCGAGAATCTGCGCAACCGCCCCGACAGCACCAACCGCTTCGCGATGTTCATGCCGCTGCCGCGCCCCGTGGAGATGACTATTCCGGTTGCACGCTTGCAATCGCTGGCGGCCGACAACGACGTGGCGCTGGTAACGCTCGGCCGCACATCGGGCGAGTTCCTCGACCGCAAGAAGGCCGACTTCTACCTCACGCGCGAGGAGATGCAGCTGCTCGAAAGCACCTGCAAGGCATTCCATGACGCCGGCAAGCGCGTGGTCGTCGTGCTAAACATCGGCGGCGTGATCGAGACCGCATCGTGGAAGCAGCTGCCCGACGCCATACTCTGCGCATGGCAGGCGGGACAGGAGGGCGGCAACAGCGTCGCCGACGTGCTGGCAGGCAAGGCTTCGCCCTCGGGCAAGCTCACGATGACATTCCCCGTGATGTTCGAGGATGCCGCCTCGTCGCGCAACTTCCCCGTCGACATGACGGCCAACGTCGACATCACCAACAGCGGCACCAAGCAGAACACCGTAAGAAACGTCGACTTCACCGAATACGAGGAGGACATATACGTCGGCTACCGCTACTTCGACACATTCGGCAAGCAGGTGTCGTATCCCTTCGGCTACGGCCTCTCGTACACCGCCTTCGAATACTCTGAGCCCGTCGTAACGCGCGACGGCGAGAGAGTCGAGGTCGACATCGAGATAACCAACACCGGTTCGCATGCCGGCAGGGAGGTCGTGCAGCTCTACGCCTCGGCACCCGACCGCAAAGAGGCCGACAAGCCCGAGAAGGAGTTGAAGGCATTCGCCAAGACCGGCGAGTTGAAGCCCGGCGAGTCGCAGCATATCCGCCTGACATTCGATTGCGGCGATCTGGCTTCGTTCTCGGCCGAGCAGTCGGCATGGGTTGTAGCTCCCGGCAGCTACGAGCTTCTCGTAGGCGCCTCGTCGGATGACATCCGCCGCAGAATAAACATCGACGTCGAAGGCTCGACCGCTTCCACGGGCGACATACTCGCACCCGCGCAGACGCTCGATCTGCTGAGACGATAGACAGAAGCGATCTCAGGCCGCCTCTGCGGCCGATGATCGCTCCCCCTTATCCTCCGGCACCCGCTATCGGCGGAGCGAACGGAGGGGAGGGAATATATGCGGAGCCGCGATGCGGCGACGCTACGAAGCCTATTTTATAACACCCAAACACGAAAGTAAGGGCTATGAAAACAAAGTTGTTATTATGCTGCGCCGTAGCATCTCTGCTGAGCTCGGCCGTAGCTATCGCCGCGCCCTCGATCCCGCGCGACGAAAAAATAGAGAGACAGATCGAGAAGCGCCTGCGCAAGATGACCCTCGAAGAGAAGGTGGGACAGATGTGCGAGCTGTCGATAGATCTGCTCCAAAAGCGAGTCAACCCCTTCGCCGGACTCGATCCTCGAAGCGCGACGAAGGAGGACATAGAGCGTCTGCTCGAAAAATACGGCGTGGAGAAGGAGTTCGACCTCTCGGGCGGCATGACGCAGGAGCTGATGATGTCGATCTACATGCGCATAATGTCGATCGTCAACGCCGAGGGATTCCAGCTCGACGAGGCTATGCTCGACACGGTAATCGGCAAGTATAAGGTCGGTTCGATACTCAACGTTCCGGCCAGCGTCGCACAGACGCCCCAGACATGGTATCGCATCATCCGCCGCATACAGGAGAAGTCCATGGAGTCGATCGGCATCCCCTGCATCTACGGCGTCGACCAGATACACGGCACGACCTATACGCTGGGCGGAACCTTCTTCCCGCAGGGCGTGAACATGGGCGCCACGTTCAACCGCGCACTCACGCGCGAGGGTGCCCGCATATCGGCCTACGAGACCAAGGCGGGCAGCATTCCGTGGACATACGCTCCCGTCGTAGACCTCGGCCGCGACCCGCGCTGGCCGCGCATGTGGGAGAATTACGGCGAGGACTGCTACCTCAATGCCGAAATGGGACGCGAGGCCGTGCTCGGATTTCAGGGCGACGACCCCAACCATGTCGACGACAGCCATGTCGCAGCCTGCATGAAGCACTACATGGGCTACGGCGTTCCGGTCAGCGGCAAGGACCGCACACCGTCGTCGATAACCGTTCAGGACATGCGCGAGAAGCACTTCGCGCCCTATCTCGAAATGGCAAAGGCGGGAGCGCTCTCGCTTATGGTCAACTCGTCGATGAACAACGGTCTGCCGATGCACGCCAACTACGAGCTGCTGACCGTATGGCTCAAAGAGGGTCTCGACTGGGACGGTATGATCGTAACCGACTGGGCCGACATCAACAACCTCTATACGCGCGACCACATCGCCAAGGATAAGAAGGAGGCGATCAAGCTCGCGATAAATGCCGGTATCGACATGTCGATGGATCCCTACGACTGGAAATTCTGCACGCTGCTCAAAGAGCTCGTCGAGGAGGGCGAAGTGCCGATGAGCCGCATCGACGACGCCGTGCGCCGCATCCTGCGCCTCAAATACCGGCTCAACCTCTTCGAGAAGCCCTATTACGAGGTGGAGGAGTTCCCGCTCTTCGGCAGCGAGGAGCATGCCGCAGCAGCGTTGCAGGCCGCCGAAGAGTCGCTCGTGCTGCTTAAAAACGCCGACGGCATACTGCCGCTGGCCAAGGGTACGAAGCTGCTCGTGACAGGCCCCAACGCCAATTCGATGCGCACGCTCAACGGCGGCTGGTCGTACTCATGGCAGGGCGACAAGGCCGATGCCTGCGCAGCCCAGTACAACACGATACTCGAAGCGCTGACCGAGAAGTTCGGTGCCGAGAATGTCGTTTACGAGGCCGGCGTGACATACGCGCAGTCGGGCAACTGGTGGGACGAGAACGCCCCCGAGATCGAAAAGGCCGTGGCCGCAGCAGCCGATGTCGACTGCATCGTAGCCTGCATCGGCGAGAACTCGTACTGCGAGACTCCGGGCAACCTGACCGACCTGACACTTTCGCAGAACCAGTCGGCACTGGTCGAGGCACTCGCCCGCACCGGAAAGCCTATCATACTGATCCTCAACGAGGGTCGTCCGCGTCTGGTGGCAAAGATCGAGCCGCTGGCCAAGGCCGTGGTCGATGTCATGCTGCCTGGTAACTACGGCGGCGACGCGCTGGCCAACCTGCTCTCGGGCGATGCCAATTTCAGCGGCAAGCTGCCGTTTACCTATCCTCGCGAGATCAACTCGCTGATAACCTACGACTACAAGCCCTGCGAGCATATAGGCAAGCAGATGGAGGGAGCATACAACTACGATGCGCAGGTAGCCGTACAGTGGGCATTCGGCTACGGTCTGAGCTACACCCGATTCGCATACGACAACTTCCGCGTCGACAAGAGCAGCTTCACGGCCGACGACACGCTGACCTTTGCCGTCGACGTGACCAACTGCGGCGACCGCGCCGGCAAGGAGAGCGTGCTGCTCTTCGGCAGCGATCTGGTGGCATCGCTCTCGCCCGACAACCGCCGTCTGCGCGCATTCGAGAAGATCGAGCTGCAACCGGGACAGACGAAGACCGTCGAGCTGCGCATCAAGGGCTCCGACCTCGCATTCGTAGGCTACGACGGCAAGTGGACCCTCGAAAAGGGCGACTTCCGCATGCAGGCCGGCGACAAGACGCTCGAAATCGTCTGCACCGAAACCAAGAAATGGGATACGCCCAACCGATAGGCTCGGCCGACAGATAAACGCATATACAATAGGCTGTCAGACACTTGTCCGACAGCCTATTATGTTGCATGCCCCAGCCATTAGGGACATATCGGGCTCTGCGACCGCCTTGAATACGACCGATCGCCTCGCATAACGGGCGGCACCGTATACGCGCTCACGGACTTTTCGGGCATCACGACTCGCAACGCCGCAACTCCCGGCCACGACACTATATATAAAACATCGCGGACATCGTATGTACGATGCCCGCGAGAAGAGACGAACCGCCCCACGCCCGTCCTGCCTATAACCCGATATCGCGGAAGCGGTAGAGCTGGTCGCGCAGGCGGGGCGTGAAGCCCATTTCGCGGATCGCGGACTTGATTCCCTCGGCGTCGAAGCGGTTGCGGGCACCGGCAGACGAAACGACATTCTCTTCGATCATGATCGATCCCATGTCGTTGGCGCCGCTGCGAAGCGCCATTTGCGCAGTCTGCTTGCCGACGGTAAGCCACGAAGCCTGTATATTCTTTATATTGTTGAGCAGCAGCCTGCTCACGGCGATAATACGCAGATACTCCGTAGAGGAGAAGTGCGAATGTACACCCTGGGCTTCGAGCTCGGTGCCCGTCGAGCAGAACACCCACGGTATGAATGCCAGAAAGCCGTAGTTGCCCTCGGGGCAGCGCGCCTGCAAGTCGCGTATGGCAAGAAGGTGATCCACCCTCTGATGCGGCGTCTCGACATGTCCGTACATCATCGTGGCCGACGTGGGCAGGTTCATCTCGTGCGCCTCGTGCATGACGCGTATCCACTCCTCGGCAGAGGGCTTGGCAGGCGAGATGCGCCGGCGCACATCGTCCGAGAGGATCTCGGCACCTGCTCCGGGCAGCGAGTCGAGCCCCGCGGCCACGAGCCGCCGCAGCGTCTCGCGCGTGGAAAGCGAGCTGATGCGCGCTATATGCGCCACTTCGGGTGCGCCGAGCGCATGCAGCCGCAGCGTCGGATACATCTCCTTCAAGCGGCGCAGCAGCTGCTCGTAGAAATCGATGCCCAGACGCGGATGCAGCCCGCCCTGCAACAGCAGCTGGTCGGCGCCCAATTCGAGCGCACGGTCGATCTTCTCGCGATACTGGGCGAGTGTGGTAATGAACGCCCGCTCGGTCTGGTGCGGCTTGCAGTGGAAGTTGCAGAAGCGGCAGCCCGAGATGCAGACATTGGTTATGTTGACATTGCGGTCGATCTGCCACGTGACGACCGTCTCGTCGTCGACCGTCTCGCGGCGCAGCATGTCGGCCGTCTCGCAGAGCTCGTGCAGCGGCGCACGGTCGTAAAGCATATAGGCCTCCTCGCGCGTCAGCGACTCGCGTTGCAGGCACTTTTCATATATTGGTTTGAGTGCGTTCATACTCAGAGTACGATTTCGAAATCCAACGTCCGGCGACGCAGGTCGGCCGACTTGACACGCACCCTGACGGGGGTGCCCAGCGTGAAGGTGCGGCCGTGAGCCCGGCCTACGACCTCGTAACGCGCCTCGTCGAAGCGGTAGAAGTCGTCCTCGATGTCGCGCAGAAAGGCCATGCCCTCGACATGCGTATCGTTCAGCTCGACGAATATGCCCCACTCCGATATGCCCGATACGCAGCCGTCGAACTCCTGCCCGATCTTGTCGCGCATGAACTCGACCATCTTGTACTTGATGCTGGCGCGCTCGGCCTCCGAAGCGACGATCTCACGGTCGGAGGCATATGCGCACATCTCCTCCAACGAGTGTTTGTCGGCCGACTTGCCGCCCGCAAGGTAGTGCGCCAGAAGCCGGTGCACCATCATGTCGGGATAGCGGCGTATGGGCGAAGTGAAGTGCGTATAGTAGGGAAAGGCCAATCCGTAATGGCCTATGTTGTCGGTGGTATAGAACGCCTTGGCCATGCTGCGGACAGCGAGCGTCGTAATGGCGTTGGCCTCGGGGCGGTCGTGCACCTCGCCCATAAGACGGTTCATCTGCTTGGCCACGGCGCGACCCTTGGAGGCGCGGAACGAATAGCCGAAGCGCGTGATGAACTCGCGGAAACGGGTCAGCTTCTCCTCGTTAGGCTCGTCGTGGACGCGGTAGACCATAGTGCGCTGCACGCGGCGGCCGTTCTGCATGCGGCGGCCGCAAAACTCGGCCACACGCCTATTGGCCAGCAGCATGAACTCCTCGATCATGCGGTTGGCCTCCTTCTGCTCCTTGACGTAGACGCCTATGGGGTGGCCGTGCTCGTCGAGCTTGAAGCGCACCTCGTCGCGCTCGAAAGCTATGGCGCCGTGGCGGAAGCGCTCGCGGCAAGACGGTTCAGAGTCGTAATCTCCTCGGCGTATTCGCCGCGGCCGGTCTCGATGACCTGCTGTGCCTGCTCGTACGAGAAGCGGTGGTCGGAGTATATCACCGTGCGGCCGAACCACTCGTCGCGTATTTCGAGATTCTCGTCGAGGGTAAAGACGGCCGAGAAGCAGAGGCTCTCCTCGTGGGGGCGCAGCGAACACAGCTCGTTGGAGAGGCGCTCGGGCAGCATCGGAACGGTGCGGTCGACCAGATATACCGACGTACCGCGCTCGGCGGCCTCGGCATCGATCACGGAGCCGGGCGTGACGTAGTGCGTCACGTCGGCGATATGTACGCCGACCTCCCATACACCGTCGCCCATCTTGCGGATCGACAGCGCGTCGTCGAAGTCCTTGGCATCGGCCGGGTCGACCGTGAATGTGGTCACGCCGCGGAAGTCGCGGCGCGAGGCGCGCTCCTCGTCCGTTATCTCGCCGCGCATGGCCTCGGCCGCCGCCGCTACCTCCTCGTCGAAACGGTAAGGCAGATCGTACTCGGCCAGAATGGCGTGCATCTCAGTGTCGTTATCGCCCGCCGGACCCAGTATATCGACGATCTCGCCCTCGGGCAGGCGCGTGCCCTCGTCCCACGATACGATGCGCACGGCCACCTTGTCGCCGTCGCGCACGTCGGAATAGAGCTTCTTGGAGAGGTGTATGTCGACGGCGATGCGCTTCGAGTCGGGCGTGACGAAGATCGATGTGTTGGTTAGCGAAGCCACGCCCACATAGGTCTTGCCGCTGCGCCGCACGATGCCGACGACCGCACCCTCGGGCGAGGAGCCGTCGCGGCGGCGTTTGAGGATGACCACCCTGACCGTATCGCCGTCGAGCGCATTGTGCGCATGGCGGCGGCTGACGTAGATATCCTCCTCGGCGCCTTCCACACGGACGAAGATCGCACCCGACGAGACGGTACTTACCGTACCCTCCAACTCGGGACGGCTGCCCGTCGACAGACGGTAGCGTCCGCGCGAACACTCCTCGACGAACCTCTCGTCGACCATGCGCACGAGGATCTCGGCCGTCGCTGCACGCCCCTCGCGGTCGTTGCCGCCCGAGGCCGAGGCCAGCTGTTTGAGCGAGAACTTGCGGTCGGGAAACTCGCGCAGCAGCTCGGCTATGAACGCTGCACGGTCTGTCGTGCGGTGCTCCGATTCGTTGCGGCGACGCTCGTCGCCGTTTTTTCTGTTATTTCTTCTTCTACTCATTTTCAATTATTTGTTTAATACATGCAGAGCTATGCTCCGCATCAGGCGCACGCCCACGGCGATAGCCCTCTCGTCGGGCAGGAAAGCCGACGTATGCGACCGCCCCGCAGCGCTTCCCACGCCCAGACGGTAGAACAGCGACGGATAACGCTGCGTATAGTAGCCGAAATCCTCGGCCGTGGCGCGCGGCTGCAACTCGCGTACCTCGATCCCCTCGCCCGCGGCCACCAGCATCGACTCGTAGGTCAGCGCGATGTCGTTCACGACGCATGGGTATCCGCGGTCGATGTCGACCTCGATCGCCACGCCGCACTGCTCGCCCACCTCGGCCGCCGCGCGGCGCAGACGCTCCCACGTCATGCGGCGCACATCCTCGTCGAAGCTGCGCATGGTGCCCTCGGCACGCGTCGTATCGGGTATGACGTTCGTAGCGCCGTCGGCCTCCAACCGTCCCACCGACACCACGCACTGCGACGTATTCAGGTCGAGCATGCGCAGCGTCATGCGGCACAGCGCCTCGACGGGGTCGTGCAGATCGCCGCGCATGGCGGCGTGGCCGCCGCGTCCGTCGACGCGGATGCGCAGCTCGTCGTTCGAGGCCATGAAGCGTCCGGGACAGAAGCCCGCCTGACCCACCTCCAACGTCGAGTCGACATGCTCGCCGATGACCGCCGCAACGTCGTATGCGGCGAACGGATCTTCGGCCAGCACCATGCTCGCACCGCCCGGGTTGCACTCCTCGCCGGGCTGGAACAGACCTATCAGCGTGCCCTCGAAGTCGCGCTCGGCGGCAAGCGAGCAGAGCACGCCGTAGAGCACGGCCGCATGTACGTCGTGGCCGCAGGCGTGCATCACGCCGCACGTTATGGACGAGAACTCGGCGCCCGTGCGCTCCTCGACGGGCAGAGCATCGATATCGGCGCGCAGGACCACGGCGCTCCTATGGTTGCCGCGGCGCCCCTCCACGACGGCCAAGACCCCCGTACCGGCCACCTTGCGGCACTCGATGCCCGCCTCGCCCAGCCGCTCGATGATATAGCGCTGCGTAGCGTGCTCCGCGAACGAGAGCTCGGGGCAGCGATGCAGGTGGCGGCGGAACTCTATGCTGTCGGTAATCATACTCTCGCGGGTTTGTAGCGACGGCAGAGGTCCGCCAGCGAACGGATATGCTCGGGCGTGGTGCCGCAACAGCCGCCCGCGATATTGAGAATGCCCTCGCGCGCCGCACGCTCCATTTCGGCAGTGAAGGTCGCCGCCGAGTCGGGGAACCGTCCCGAGGCATCGGGCACGCCGGCCGACGGCCATGCCGCCAGCGGCAGGTCGGTCGCCTCGGCCAGACGGGCGAGATTGTCTACCACGCTGCGGGCGCCCCACGAGCAGTTGAAGCCCGCCGCCGTCGGGCGGATCCGCTTCAAGTCCTCGGCGAAAAGGGCGATGCTGCGTCCCGAGACCAGATATCCGGGCAGCTTCGACAACACGGCCGCCACGACGATGTCGATGTCGGGGCGCACGCGGCGGCACTCCTCGACAGCTATCTCGGCATTGCGCACATCGCATACGCTCTCGACGAGTATCATGTCCGCACCCTCGCCGATCATCGGCTCGACGACGGCACGATAGGCCTCGCGCAGCTGCTCCTCCGATGTGTCGGTCGAGAGCGTTATGTTGCGCACGGTAGGCCCCACCGACCCCGCCACAAGCACCTCGCGCCCCGCGGCATCGGCCGCACGGCGGGCGGCGCGCACAGCGGCGCGGACAATCTCCCCGCACCTCTCAGCGAGACCCCACGAAGCCAGCGTCAGAGGATCGCTGCAAAACGTGTCGGTGGTAATGATGTCTGCCCCGGCATCGATATAGCTGCGGTGCAGAGCCTCGACCGCGGCGGCATCGTCCACAGCGAGCAGGTCGCAGCAGCCCCTGCCTGTCCGATCGGCAAGCATGGTGCCCGTAGCACCGTCGAGCGTCAGTATGCGTTCGTGCATAAGATCGTTGAGTCGTCCCATATCACTCGAATATCTCTATTTCGAAAATCTTGTTCCAGTTCTTGCCCGTGACCAGGATGCGGTCGCGAGCCTCGTCGTAGGCTATGCCGTTGAGAACGTCTGTCCGGGAGTCGATATCGATGCGTCCCAAAAGATCGTCCAGTTCCAGCACACCCTCCACAACGCCCGTCTCGGGGTTTATCATAACGATCGACGTAGTGAGATAGACGTTGGCCCATATCCGGCCGCCGATCCACTCCAACTCGTTGATGTTTTCGAGCGGGCGCCCCTGCAACGTGACGGTCACGCCGCGCAGCGGGCGGAACGTCACGGGATCGACCTGCAAGAGGGTCGAGGTTCCGTCGGAGGTAAACAGCCGCTCGCCGTCCGATGTTATGCCCCACCCCTCGCCGCTGTACTCGACGGAGCGTTGCAGGCGGCCGCGAAGGTCGTAGAGGTGGGCGATGCCCGTGGTCCACGTAAGCTGGTAAATCGTATCCGCTGCAATAGCTATGCCCTCGCCGAACTCCGAAGGCGGCAGCGATGCGAGCGTCTCGGTGCGACCCGAGCCGTCGATGTCGATGGTCATAAGGCGCGACGCGCCCCACTGTCCGGTGCCCTCCCACAGCAGACCGCCGAAGTAGACCAGTCCCTGCGTGTAGTTGTCCGCCGGATGCGGATATTCGGCCACGACGCGGTGGCGGTAGAGAACGGGCTGCACGGGCTCGGGCTCGGCGGCCGGACTGCCGGCAGCCTC